>Ga0256839_1000186_pt1 | contig 81351 bp, 69 predicted proteins | sample 354166metaG_FD_185968 | JGI IMG/M metagenome (GOLD analysis project Ga0256839, IMG submission 185968) | Hydrothermal vent microbial communities from Mid Atlantic Ridge, Atlantic Ocean - 354-166 | ecosystem: Environmental > Aquatic > Marine > Hydrothermal vents | place: Atlantic Ocean: Mid... | reverse complement strand
ATCTACACCAAGGAAATGCTCTTGGTCCCGCCGCCGCCGGGCGTGCCGGGCACCCCACAGCGCACCGCGGCCCCGCCGCCCCAGGACATGGAGGCGCCGGTGAGCAACCCGCAGCGCGTCGAGCGCACGCCCCCGGGCGGCTACATCACCAGCTACGTGCCGGTGAGTGTGGTGAGCGAAGACGTGCGCCCGTGGCTGCTCAACCCCGTTGACGAGGACGAGGCCGAAGCTCACCCGGCGGGGCAGGCTGCAGGCGAGGGAAGAGCATGAGCGCACAATTCGTGATCTTCGGGCTGTTGGCCGTCACGTCCGTGGCCACGGCGCTGGCCATGATCTTCTCCCGCAACGCCGTCCACGGCGTGCTCTTCATGGTGGGCAACTTTGCCGCCGTGGCGTTGCTCTACGTCCTTCTGGGCTCCCCCTTCCTGGCGGCGGTCCAAATTCTCGTCTACGCCGGCGCCATCATGGTGCTCTTCCTCTTCGTGGTGATGCTCATGGGCCCCGAGCCGGCCCCCCTGTGGGAGCACATCCCCGGCCAGCGCCCGTTGGCATTGCTCTTCGGCCTCCTGTTGGCCGCGGGCCTCATCGCCGCCGTCAACGTGGAGGAGCTGACCGGCGTTCCCGGGATCATGAGCCAGGAGGTGCTGGAGCGCTTGGGGCAGCCCACGGCCCTGGCCCAAACGCTCTTCGAGCGATACCTGCTCCCCTTCGAGGTGACTTCCCTGTTGCTGCTCATCGGCATGATCGGCGCCGTGGTCCTGGCCAAGCGGGAGAAGCATGAGCTGCAGGCCGAACGGGCGCCGCGTGAGGGAGGGGCAGAATGATAGTCCCGGTTTCCTACTATCTGGTCTTGGGCGCGATTCTGTTCAGCATTGGCGTCACCGGCGTGCTCCTGCGCCGCAACGCCATCATGGTCTTCATGTCCATTGAGCTGATGCTCAACGCGGTGAACCTCTCCTTCGTGGCCATGTCCAGGGCCTTGGACTCGCTCGACGGCCAAGTCTTCGTCTTCTTCGTCATGACCGTAGCCGCTGCTGAGGTGGCGGTGGGGTTGGCCCTCATTGTGGCCATCTTCCGCTCCCTGGGCTCGGCCGACGTGGACGACGCCCACGTGCTGAAGGGATAAACGCCGTCTCAACTTCGCCTTCGAGGTGTTTCGTATGGAAACCTTGCTTTGGGCTCTCCTGCTCGTTCCACTCGCCGGCGCTGTCGTCAACGTCCTGCTGGGGCGCCGACTGCCCCGTCAGGTCGCCGGCTGGCTGGCCTCTGGTGCCGTGGCGTTGGCCTTTCTCATAGGCGTGATGGCCACGTTGCGCCTGTTGGCCCTGCCCGCCGAGGAGCGGGCCTACGTCACGCCCACGCTCTACACCTGGGCCTTGGCCGGCCGCTTCGAGGTGCCCGTGAGCCTGCTCTTCGACCAACTCGCGGCCGTCATGGTCCTGGTGGTGACCGGTGTGGGGTTCCTCATTCACGTCTACTCCGTGGGCTACATGGCCCACGAGCCGGCCGACTACGACTTCCGGCGCTATTTCGTCTACCTCAACCTCTTCGTCTTCTCCATGCTCCTCCTCGTCTTGGGGAGCAACTTCGTCTTGCTCTACGCGGGCTGGGAGCTGGTGGGGCTTTGCTCCTACTTGTTGATCAGCTTCTGGTACACGGAGCCCCAAAACGCCGCGGCCGGCCGCAAGGCTTTTGTGGTCAACCGCGTTGGGGACTTTGCCTTCGCCTTGGGCATCTTCCTCATCTGGAGCGCCTTCGGCTCGGTCGTGTACGCCGACGTGTTCGAGGCCGTCGGCGGCGTTGCGCCCGCGACGCTGACGGCCATCACGCTGTTGCTCTTCGTGGGGTGTACGGGCAAAAGCGCCCAATTGCCCCTCTACGTCTGGTTGCCCGACGCCATGGCCGGCCCGACCCCCGTTTCAGCCCTGATCCACGCGGCCACGATGGTGACGGCCGGCGTCTACCTCATCGCCCGTGCCAGCGCGCTCTTCGCCGCGGCCACGAGCACCTCGGCCATTGTGGCGTGGGTGGGCGTCCTGACGGCCCTCTTCGCGGCCACCATTGCCATCGTCCAAGTGGACATCAAGCGCGTGTTGGCCTACTCCACCATCTCCCAACTGGGCTACATGTTCCTGGGCGTGGGGGTGGGCGCGTACACGGCGGCCATCTTCCACCTGGTCACCCACGCCTTCTTCAAGGCCCTGCTCTTCCTGGGCGCGGGGAGCGTCATGCATGCCGTGGAACACGGCGCCCACCACGCCGGGGAGCACGTGGACCCGCAGGACATGCGCCAGATGGGCGGCCTGTGGGAGCGCGCGCGCTGGACCGGAATCACCTTCCTCGTGGGCGCGGCTGCCCTGGCCGGCCTGCCGTTGACGTCGGGGTTCTTCTCCAAGGACGAGATCCTGGCGGGCGCCTTCCTGGAAGGACACGTGCTGCTCTACGGCGTGGGGCTGCTCACCGCATTTCTCACGGCCACCTACAGCTTTCGCCAATTCTTCCTCGTCTTCGCGGGCGAGCCCCGCAGCGAGGCGGCCCGCCACGCTGCTGAGTCGCCGCGCGTGATGCTGGTGCCCCTGGCCGTGCTGGCCGTGCTGGCCCTGGGGGCCGGCCTGGTGCTGGGCTGGCCGCCGGAGCACGGCATCATTCACACGTGGCTGGAGCCGGCCTTCGCCGTGGCCCGGGAGGGCACCAAGGCCGAAGGTGGGGCAGGGCTCTCCCCGATGACCTTGCTCCTGATCAGCAGCGTTGTCGCGCTGGCAGGGGCTGGCCTGGCCTACGGGGCCTACGTGAGAAAGGCCGTGGACCCGGCGGCGCTGAGCGTCCGCTTTCGGCCCCTCTACGTGCTCCTGTGGAACCGATATTACGTGGACGAGCTGTACGCCCTGCTCTTCGTGCGCCCCTTCTTCGGCCTGGCGCGCTTCCTGGCCGACGTGGTGGACAAGCTGGTCATTGACGGCGCCGTGAACGGTGTGGCCACGGTGACGGCCGGCGCCCACGCCCTGGCCCGCCGGCTTCAGGCCGGGTACGTGCGCGTCTACGCGCTCTCGATGGTGCTGGGAGCCTTGCTCGTGCTGGGATACCTCGTCTACTGGGGACGCTGACACCGAGGTGCGAACGCTGCCATGAACACCTTAGGATTTCCCATACTCTCGGCCGTCATCTTCTTCCCTCTGTTGGGCGTGCTTTTCATCGCCCTCATCCCCTCGGATCGCCCGAGGACCATCGCCCAAGTGGCCTTCTGGACGGCGGCCATTGACTTTGCCCTCTCCCTCGTGGTAGTGGTGAACTTCGACGCCACCAGCGCGGCCTTTCAGTTCGTGGAAGCGCGCCCGTGGATCACCCTCTTCGGCGCGCCGGTGATCACCTACAAGCTGGGCGTGGACGGCATCAGCCTCTGGTTGATTCCCCTGACCAGCTTGTTGACGGCCGTGGCCGTGCTCTTCTCGTGGGGCAGCGTCACCCACCGGGTCAAGGAGTATTACATCCTGATGCTCGTCCTCTGCACGGCCATGCTGGGGGTGTTCACTGCCCTGGATGTCTTCTTGTTCTACGTCTTCTGGGAGGCGGTGCTCATCCCCATGTACTTCCTCATCGGCATCTGGGGAGGGGAGCGCCGGCTCTACGCCACGCTGAAGTTCGTCCTCTACACCATGGCCGGCTCGGCGCTCATGTTGGCCACGATTGTGTACTTGGCCCTGGGGATGAGCGGCCAGCTCGGCACGCTCACCTTCGACGTGCAGGCGTGGTATCAAGTCTTCATCCCGCCCACAGTGCAGCGTTGGGCCTTCTTGGCCTTTGCCCTGGCCTTTGCCATCAAGGTGCCCCTCTTCCCCTTCCACACGTGGCTGCCCGACGCCCACGTGGAGGCGCCCACGGCCGGCTCCGTCATCCTGGCCGGCATCCTGCTCAAGATGGGCACCTACGGTTTCCTGCGCTTCGCCATGCCCCTCTTCCCCTTGGCCACTCAGGAGCTCGCCCCCGTAATCGCGGGGCTGGCCATTGTGGGCATCCTGTACGGGGGGGCAGTGGCCTTTGCCCAGCGGGACATCAAGAGCCTGATCGCCTATTCCTCCGTGAGCCACTTGGGGTTCGTCATGCTGGGTTTGTTCGCCCTCAACGCCGAAGGCATGAGTGGCGGCGTGTTGCAGATGGTGAACCACGGCCTCAGCACGGGCGCCCTGTTCCTGCTGGTGGGCATGATCTACGACCGCCGCCACACGCGCCTCATGCGCGCTTACGGCGGGCTCTGGAAGGTGATGCCCGTTTACGCGGCCTTCTTCCTGGTGGTGGCCCTGGCCAGCTTGGGCCTGCCCGGACTCAACGGCTTCGTGGGCGAATTTCTCATTCTGCTGGGCGCCTTTCAGGCCAACCGCTGGTGGGCCGTCTTCGCCACGTTCGGCGTAGTCTTGGCAGCCGTCTACATGCTTTGGCTCTTCGGCAACGTCTTCTTCGGCCCCGTCAAAGACCCGGAAAATGCCCATCTCCCCGACCTGAACCGGCGGGAGGTGCTGGCGCTGGTGCCGTTGGTGGCCCTCATCGTCGTCATTGGCGTGGCCCCCAACCTCTTCCTGGCTCCCATTCAGCCCAGCGTGCAGGCCCTGGTGGACCGCGTCAACAGCGCAGTCATGGTCATGAGGTGAGCGCATGGAACGCTTCCTGGCACAGAACTGGACGGTCATTCAACCCGCCCTCTTCCTGGTCTTCACCGGCCTGATCGTCCTGTTGGTGGACCTGTGGCTCAAGGAGGAAGAGCGGGAGTGGCTGGCCTACTTCTCGCTGGTGGGCTTTGGCGGCGCCGGCGTGATCGTCGTGCGCCAGTGGCTGGCCGTCCGCGGCCTGGAGACGCCCATCACGGGCTTCGGCGGCATGATGGTGCTCGACACCTTGGGGCTCCTCTTCCAGATGCTCTTTTTCCTGGTCGGGTTCCTGGCGGTTCTCCTGGCCCCGGGGTACCTCACGCGCCGGCGCTTGCAGCGGGGCGAGTTCTACGCCCTGCTCCTCTTCTCCACGGCCGGCATGAGCCTGTTGGCCGGCGCCCAGGATCTGATCATGCTCTTCCTGGGCATCGAGGTGTTGAGCATCCCCCTCTACATCCTGGCCGGCTTCGCGAGGCCCCGCCTCGACTCCGAGGAGGCATCGCTCAAGTACTTCCTGCTGGGCGCCTTTGCGACCGGCTTTCTCCTTTACGGCACGGCGCTGCTCTACGGGGCCACGGGCACCACGGCCTTCGAGGCCCTGCGCGCGAGCGAGGCGGCCGCCGCGCCCCGCGAGAACGTGATGTTTATGGCCGGCATCGCCCTGCTGCTCGTGGGGCTGGGGTTCAAGATCTCCATGGCCCCCTTCCACCAGTGGACTCCCGACGTGTACGAGGGGGCGCCCACGCCGGTGACAGCCTTCATGGTGGCAGCGACCAAGGCCGGCGGCATGGTGGCTCTCATTCGGCTGCTCTACTGGGGGCTGGGGCCGGCCGACGACGTGTGGCGCCCTTTGCTGGGCGTGCTGGCGGCCGTGACCATGACGTGGGGCAATGTGGGGGCTCTCCTCCAGCGCAACGTGAAGCGCATGTTGGCCTATTCCAGCATTGCTCACGCCGGCTACCTGCTCATCGGCGTGCTCTCCGGCGGCGTGGGGTTCGTGGCCGTTCTCGTCTACCTGCTGATCTACGCGCTCACGAATTTGGGTGCTTTTGGCGTCATCCTGCTCCTGGAGGACGGCGAGCGCGAGGCGCTCGACATCGAATCCTACCGGGGCCTGGCCCGCTTCCACCCCGGCGCCGCGTTGCTCATGAGCGTCTTCCTGCTCAGCCTGGCCGGCTTCCCGCCCACGGCCGGCTTCTTCGGCAAGTTTCTCCTCTTCACCGCCGGCATCTCAGCCGGGTTGACGTGGCTGGTCGTTGTGGCGGTGCTCAACAGCGTGCTCTCGGTCTTCTACTACGCCCGTGTCATCGTCAAAATGTACATGCAGGAGCCCGTGGAGACGCCGGCCTTCTCCCGCTCCTGGCTGGTGGCCGGCGCGCTGGCCGTGGCCGCGGTCGGCGTAGTGCTGTTGGGCCTCTACCCGACCGTGGTGGTGCGCCTTATAACGGCCTGAACGGCCCTGAGCGGTGGGGGGATGGTTACTCCTCGCGCAGCACGCGGCGCATGATTTTGCCGGTGGCCGTCATGGGCAGGGAGTCCACGAACTCGATCTGCCGTGGGTACTCATGAGCGGCCAGACGGCTTTTCACGTACTGGCGAATCTCCTCGGCCAGCGCCTCGTCAGGGTCGTACCCCGGCGCCAACACGATGAAGGCCTTCACGACCTGATGGCGGGTGGGGTCGGGCACGCCCACCACGGCGGCCATGCTCACAGCCGGGTGGCCCATCAGACAATCCTCGATTTCCCCGGGCCCGATTCGGTAGCCCGCGCTGATGATAATGTCATCGTTGCGGCCCACGAAGCGGATGTAGCCCTCCTCGTCCATGACGCCCACGTCCCCGGTGAGCAGCCACTCGCCCAAGAACTTGTCCCGTGTGGCCTGGGGGTTGTGCCAATATTCCAGGAACATGACCGGGTCCGGGCGCCTGACGGCGATCTGGCCCAACGTGCCCGGCGGCACCTGGCGGCCCCGCTCGTCCAAGATGGCCACCTCGTGGCCCGGCACTGGGCGGCCCATGTGGCCTGGCTTGGCCGGCATGATGGCGGCACACGAGGAGACGACCATGTTGCACTCGGTCTGTCCGTAGAACTCGTTGATGGTGAGCCCAAATGCCTGCAGGCCCCACGCCAGCAACTCGGCGCCCAAGGGTTCACCCCCGCTGGCAATGGTGCGCACTTCGTAGGACCAGCGTTTCCAGGGGGTGGCGACGGTGCGCATCATCTTCAGCGCCGTGGGGGGCAGAAACGCATTGCGCACGTCGAACATGGCCAGAAGTTGGAAGGCCGCTTCTGGGTCGAACTTGCGGAAGCGCCGGGAGACGACGGTGATCCCGTGGTGCCACGCCGGCATGAGCACGTCGTAGAGGCCGCCAATCCAAGCCCAATCCGCCGGCGTCCAGATGAGATCGTTCTGCTGCGGGAAGAAGTCGTGGGACATCTCCACGCCCGGCAGGTGGCCGAGTAAAGTGCGGTGGGCGTGGAGGGCGCCCTTGGGCGGGCCTGTGGTGCCCGAGGTGTAGATGATGAGCGCCGGGTCCTCGGCCTTGGTGGTGACGGGCGTGAACGCCGTCGGTTGGCCCCTCCTTGCCTGGTGGAAATCCACGCTGCCGTGTCCGCTCCCGTCCACGTTGAAGACCACACGCAGGTCGGGCAACTCCTCCCGCAGGCGGGCCAACTTGGCCGCGCCCTCCTCGTCGGTGATGACGGCCGCAGCACCGCTGTTCTGGAGCCGGTAGCGCAGCGCTTCCGGCCCGAAGAGGGTGAAGAGCGGCACGGCGATGGCCCCCATCTTGTAGATGGCCACGTGGGCGTAGGCCGTCTCCGGCCGCTGGGGCAGTAGCACACCCACCCGATCCCCCCGCCCGATGCCGTGCTCTGCCAGGAGGTGAGCCGTTTGGTTGGAGAGCTGGCGGATCTCCTCGAACGTGAATTGTTCAACGCCCCCGTCTTCCCGCCAGTGGATCAGGGCCACGCGGTCAGGCGTGGCTTGGGCCCACTTATCACAGACATCAATGCCGATGTTGTAGTACTCGGGAATCTCCCACCGAAAGGTTTGGATCAATTCCTCGTAGGTGGAAGCCGATGGTAACATAGGACACCTCACTTGCCTCTTCCGTGGACCTGTGTCGACGCCGTGTGATGGGCCAAGTATACGGGGCCGCTGTCCCAATGTCAACCGAGTTACACTTCCGCTCGGGAGGTTGCCTGAGAAGAAGCGTGGAGAGGGGAGGAGTTCGACACCTTGCTCCAATTCAAGGCCGAGCCACCTCTGGTTCCGGGGAGATCAGCCCTCCGGCCGCAGCGGGGAAGGTGTGGCCGGTGGAGAAGGGGACAAGGTGCACACCTGAAGTGTGGAAGGAGGCTCCCAAATGTATCCTGCCGGGCAAGATCAGGGCACCATGTGCAGGTGTGGGCGGCTGGTGTGCCTCCCAGGAGGAGCTGTGTTGAACCGGGGTTCCGGCCCCCTGTGGGGAGGTGGGCTGGTGGGCGGAATGTGGCTCCTCCTGTTCCTCCTGGTTGGCGGATGCCGTCTAACGGCTCCCCCTGTGCCCGCGTCGCCGACGGCGGTGTCCGAGCTCCGGCCCTTCGATCTGGTCTTCGCCAGCGACAGGGCGGGAGCCGGCGGCATCTATCGGCTGGGCGGTGACGGCCGGGCTCGTCCCCTTGTGCGGAGCCCGGCCGGCGTCTGGGACCCGACTTTCAGTCCCGACGGTTACCGCCTGGCCTACACCGACTACACGGCCAACAACGGGGACATTGTGATCATCAACGCCGATGGCACGGGCCGCCACGTGCTCACAGATCATCCTGCCGACGATTACTGGCCGACCTGGTCCCCCGACGGCACGGCCGTCGCCTTCGTCTCCGAGCGGGACGGCGGACAAGACCTCTACCTGGTGCGCTTGGACGAGTGTCGCCGGCCCGACCATCCCTGCCCGGCCCGACGGCTCACCGCGTCGAGCCCGCTGGTGTTGCACAAATATCCGGCCTGGGCGCCTGATGGAACTCTTCTCTTCAGCGGCGTGGACGCCACTGGGCTGGAAGCCCTCTACCGGCTCGGCCTGGCTTCCGGCACTGTGGTGCCCCTGATCGGCCCCGAAGGTCTTGTGAAGGGCACAATGCCCGCCGTGGCCCCGGACGGCGCGGTGGCCTTCGTCACGTGGGAGGGGGTGCCCTCGGAGCGCACACTGGCCCTCTGGCTGCCGGAGACGCAACAGGTGCGCCCTCTTGTCAAGGCCGGCGGATGGCTCGGCCACCCGGCGTGGACGCCTGACGGGCGGGCCGTGCTCTTCGCCATGTGGAACGGGGTGAGCCACGACATCTACATGGTGGGCCGGGACGGGGGCAGGCCAAAGCAGCTCACGGCCGCCGTGGCCTGGGATGACACGCCGACAACCAGGCTGGCGCGCGTTGCGTCGCCGTTGCCCGAGGTGGCCGGCAATCCGCTCCCCTCCGGCCCTCGCACGCGCGTCTGGTGGGGGGCCAACGTGGCCCGCTTCGACCAGGCGTACCTGATGCACGATTTGGGGCTCACGTGGCTCAAGGGGTTCGTGGACTGGGCCCGTGTGGAGCCGGAGCCGGGGCGCTACGAGTGGCGGGACGTGGAGATCACCGTGCGCGAGGCGGAACGGGTGGAAGCCAAGCTTCTCCTGCGGGTCCACAACACCCCTGCCTGGGCCCGTCCGCCGGGCTCGCCGCCCAACACGCCGCCCGAGGACCCCGCCGACGTGGCGCGGTTTGTGCGCGCCCTGGGTGCTCGGTATCGGGGAAGGGTACAGGCCTACGAGTTCTGGAACGAGCCCAACCTGGCCTTCGAGTGGGGTGGCCGTTGGCCCGAACCTGTCCGCTACGCCGAGCTGGTGCGTGCTGTGGGCTCCGCGCTGCGGGAGGTGGACCCGGAGGCTGCGCTGGTGGTGGGCGGGCTGGCGGTCACGGGCGAGGGTTCTGAAGGGGCCGTCGGCGACTTGGACTACGCGCGGGCGTTTTACGCGGCAGGGGTGGCCGGCTCATTCGACGCCTTTGGGCTCCACCCGTATGGCTTTGGCCGGCCGCCGGACACGCCGCCGGAGCAGGGCTTGGGCCTACGGCGCGCGGAGGAGCACCGCGAGCTCATGGTGGAGGCCGGCGTGGACCGCGTGCCCATCTGGTTCACCGAACTGGGATGGGTGCTCGACGCGCCGGGGTGGAACTTGGGAGAACACGAGTACGGCGCTCTTCCCTTCGACGTACATGCGCGCTACTGGGCCGACGCCGTGGACACCATCGAGGGGTGGCCGTGGGCGCAGGCCGCTTTCATCTTCAACCTCGATTTCAGCACGGCGCCCTGGTATCCGGCCGGGGAGCAGATGCGCTGGTACGCGCTCCTCAACCCCGACGGCTCCCCCAGGCCGGCGTACACGGCCCTGCGGGCCCGGCTCCGGGGCCGGTGAGGCGGGGCTAGAACTCGACGCCTTGGGCGAGGAGCCTTTCGTTGAGGATGTGGGCCGTGTGCCACACGTCGGCCAGCGCCTCGGCCGCGGCGGCGTATTCCTCGGGGTTGAGCAAGTAGGGCATGATGTGGCGCAGGTGGCGGGCGATTCTGTTGAGGAAGAGGAGGAAATCGTGGTCCGGGTCGAAGAGGCGCACCTGCTGGTAGGCGGGCAGCACCTCTTCCAGGAGCACCCGGTCCACCAGGGCGGCCAGGGGCCAATCCCCGCGCTCAGCGGCGGCCAACGCCTCGGCCTCAAAGGGCGCCAGGGCCTCGGCCAATGCCTTGCCCACTCCCCAGCCGTAGGGCACGGCGTGGAACACATAGGTGATCTGTTCTCGAAGTCGGGCCTCGGCTTCGGCCTCTTCGGCGTGATCGGTCTCCGGCCCCGGCCATCCGGCTTCGACGAACACTGCTGCCTCTCCCCCGTTGTTGCTCGCTTTCACCCCTGCATCTTTTGAGACCACACGCGGCGTATGATAAACAGGATGGCCGGAAGTGCAAAATGGTGTCAGAAGGGCCGCGAGGATCACTTGCGCCACCAGTCCTTGTCCGAGCGCGGATCCATGAAGGTGCCGTTGTCGCGGATGGCCACTTTGAGCTCGCTTCCCCGGGCCCGGCCAACAGGCTGGCCGGCGCGCAGGGCGGGCAGAGAGGCACGGCCGGCCGCGTCCGCGGCGCGATACGTGGCGAGCAGGTTGGGGTCCACGCACAGATCCTCCAAGTGAAGCGTGTACCCGTAGACGACGTTGTCCTCCCGGGTGTACTTGATGGTTAGCCGGCTTTCCGTGGCGTAGAGCACCAGCGCCTCATACCCCGAGCCGATGCTCACGCCACGGCCCGGAAGGGAGATGATCTCCCCGGGCGTGGTGGCCAGGCCGGCCAAGGTGACATCCCACGTGGTGAGCAGGCTCCCCCGGCAGTCACAGTTCCAATCCCAGTCATACACCTGGTAGACAGAGCTGAAGGCCGGGATGCGCTGGTCTGCGAAGAGACGGTAGAGCTGGGGCGCGGCCGCGTCCGTGGCCCCGCCGTAGGAGACGAGCCCCGCGTAGGCGTCGGTGGGCTCGTAGCCGCGGATGGCCAGGTTGAGGTCCGGATGTTGTTCGGCCGGCCGGTCGGTGGGGGCGCCGTTGATGGAGAGCGTTCCGTAGCGTTCACCCACGCCCGTACAGGGGGGCACGTTGGTGACGAGGGGCAGGAAGACGTGGACCTCGGACTGCGCCGAAGCGCGGCGGAGGGCCGGCCAGGGCACGAGCATGACAAGGAGCACGAACACTACAGGCGCCAGCAGGGACCGTCTGCGGATCATCAGGGTTTGCCTCATGACATGTGGAGATGTGTGGAACAGGGAAATTATTCGGGGGTATAAGCGCCCAACAAGAAAGGGAACCAAAGGAGGCGACAATGTGGGCGACGTTTCCTTTGGTTCCCTTTGCTTATTCACATGATACACCAGAACTGGCGGAAATGCTATAGGACTTTGCTCCCATTTTCAACAGAGTCCTTAGCCACTCTGCCGGTCTTTGGGCACATGTCCTTGGAGAGCATGTGGCTCAATCCGGCACCGTGGTGCCGCTGGGAATAGCTTGTCCGGCCGGCGGGCGGACAGTGGCGTGGGGGCGCACGACACAGTTGCGTCCCAGCGCGGTTTCCGGGGCGATCTCGGCGCCCTTGCCCACCAGGGTGAGCCCCGTGTTGAGCACGTGGGGCATGTCGCGGTTGGGCGTGTTCTCGTCGCCGCAGCCCACATGTGCCCCTTCGCCGATAATTACGTTCTTGTCCACGATACACCGGTCCACCACGGCGCCGGCGCGCACTTCGGCGTCGGTGAAGAGGATGGAGTCCTTCACCGTGGCGCCCGCGGCCACGTGAACGCCCGGCGAGATGACCGAGCGGATGACCGTGCCCTCGATGCGACACCCATCGCTGAGCAGGCTAGTCTCCACGTGCGCCTCCGGGCCCAACAGCACGGGGGGCCGCTCCTCGCTCTTGGTGTGGATGACCCACTCCGGGTCGTGGAGCTCCAAGGCCGGGGTTTCGGCCAGGAGCGCCATGTTCGCCTCCCAATAGGCTTGCACGGTGCCCACGTCCACCCAGTAGCCCAGGAACGTGTGCGCGTAGATGCGCTTGCCGGCCGCTAACATGGCGGGGATGACCTCCCGGCCGAAGTCCCGCTGTTCTCGGCCCGGGCCGGTGAGCCAGCGCACGAGCAGCTCGCGCGGGAAGACGTAGATGCCCATGCTGGCCAGCGTGCTGCGCGTGCGGCGCGGTTTCTCCTCGAAGTGGGTCACCCGGCCGTCGGGGTCGGCCGTGACCATGCCGAAGCGGTGGGCTTCATACGGGTTGACCGAGCGCACGGCAATGGTCACGTCGGCCCGTTGCTCCAAGTGGTAGCGGAGGAGCGGGCGATAGTCCATCTTGTAGATGTGGTCCCCTGCCAGGATGAGCACCAGCTCTTCCGACTGCTCGCGCACGAAGTCCAGGTGAAAGCGCACGGCGTCGGCCGTGCCCTCCTGCCAGGCGCCTGTTTCCCCCGGCCGGCTCAAGTAGGGCTGGAGCAGGTGGACGCCGCCGTAGGCGCGGTCCAAGTCCCAAGGCCGGCCGATGCCAATGTGTTCGTTGAGGGAGCGCGGCTGGTATTGGGTGAGGACGGCCACGTTGTAGATCTCCGAGTTGACGCAGTTGGAGAGGGGGAAGTCGATGATGCGGTATTTGCCCCCGAAGGGCAGCGCGGCCTCGCTGCGCACCTCTGTGAGCACGCTGAGCTCGGGGCTGGCCCCGCCGGCCAGAATCATGGCCAGTGCAGCAGGGACGGACATATCGCCTCCTTCAGATGGTCTCGCCAGATGGGACTTCGGCGCCGTAAGGGGCAAAGGCATCTTCGTCCACGTTCGGGCGGATGACCACGTTTCGCCCGACGCGAATGTTGGGGGGAATGTGAGCCCCCTTGCCCACGACCGTGATCCCGGTGCAGAGGCGTTCGCCGTACGTCACATTGGGCACATCCATCTCCTCGCCCCAGCCGAGCTGCACGCCGGCGCCGATGACCACCTGTTTGTCCACGATGACGCGGTCCAACACGGCGCCGGGCCCCACCCACGTGTCGTTCATCACCACCGACTCGCGGACCACGGCGCCGGGGGAGACGTAGACGCCAGGGCCGAGGACGGAGCGCTCCACGCGGCCTCGCACGATGCACCCGTTGCAGATCATGCTGCGGGCCACGCGGGCTTGGGGGCCCAGTTTGGCCGGGGGGCGCTCGTAGCTGCGGGTGTGGATGACCCACTCGCGGTCGTAGAGCTGAAGGGGGGAATCGGGGTCCAAGAGCGCCATGCTCGTCTCCCAGTACGCTTGAATGGTGCCCACGTCCACCCAGTAGCCGTCGAACCGGTAAGCGTAGAGCCGGTACCCTTCGGCGATCATGGACGGAATCACGTGTTGGCCGAAGTCGAGGTTCTGGTGCTGTTGGGCGTACTTGGGCAGGCACTCCTGGAGCACGCCGGCCCGGAAGACGTAGATGCCCATGTTGGCCAGCGTGCCCTTGTCGCGCTCCTGGGGCTTTTCCGTGAACTCCACCACGCGCCCCTGGCGGTTCACCGTCATGATGCCGAAGCGGTGGGTCTCTTCCAGGGGCACGTTCATCACGGCGATGGTCGCGTCGGCCTCCTTCTCCTGGTGATAGGCCAGCAGAGGGCGGTAGTCCATCTTGTAGATATGATCGCCCGAGAGGACCATCACCGTGTCGGCACGCCGGTCGTTGACGTAATCGAGGTTTTGCCACACGGCGTCCGCCGTGCCGCGGTACCACTCCCGGTGATCACGCGCCTGATAGGGGGGCAACAGGCGCACGCCGCCCCGGACGCGGTCCAAATCCCAGGGCTTGCCGATGCCGATGTGCTCGTTGAGGGAGTGGGGACGATATTGGGTCAACACGGCCACGTCGAAGATGCCGGAGTTCACGCAGTTGGACAGGGTGAAGTCGATGATGCGGTACTTGCCGGCGAAGGGTACGGCCGGCTTTGCCCGGCGGTCCGAGAGGACCAACAGCCGCGTTCCGGCGCCACCGGCGAGGATCATGGCCACCACGCGCATGGGCGCTGCTCCCTGGTGAAGTGATGGAGTGAACCGGTCGTGTCGCTAGTATAAACTGCCCCGGGAGAGGGGGCAAACTGAAGCCCCTCGTGGCGTGTGCCACTGGGTTCGCCCAATCCTGCTGGGCTTGCTACAATTCATCGCAGGGGGCCTCCCTGGTTGTGAGCTCCCTCTACGGCGGAGGAAGCACGTGGCCATGACTGTGAGCTTCACCCACCCAAACCTGCTCGGGCTCTTGGCCCTGTTGCCCCTCATGTGGTACCTGGCCCTTTCGGCCGGGCGCCCGAGCGCCCGTGCCCGCACGTGGGCGGCCTTGGCCGCGCGCACGCTTCTCGTCCTCGCGCTGATCCTGGCCTTGGCCGGCATTCACGTGCGCCGGCCGGCCAACAGCGTGGCCGTGGTCTTTCTGGTGGACGCCTCTGACAGCATCTCCCCTCAGATGCGCGCCGAGGCCGTGGACTACATCCGCAGGGCCTTGGCCAACAAGCCCTCGCAAGGACTGGCCGGCATCGTCGTCTTTGGCCGGGATGCCCTGGTGGAACGCACGGTCGGCGACCTCCGGGACGTGGGCGGCATCGAAAGCACGCCTGTGAGCACCCACACTGACATCGAGGAGGCCGTGCGGCTTGGGCTGGCTCTCCTCCCCGGCAGCGCCCAAGGGCGCCTGGTGCTCCTGAGCGACGGCCAGGCCAACGAAGGACGGGTGGAACGGGCCGTGCAGCTCGCCGCGGCCCAAGGCGTGCCCGTGGACGTGATCCCCTTGGAGGCCGGCGTGACCGGCCCAGAGGTGGCCGTGGCGCGCGTGCAGGCTCCCCGCCGCGTGCGGGAAGGGCAGACGTTCACCCTGGACGTGGAGGTGGAGTCCAACACGAGCACGCGAGCACGGCTGCGCGTCTGGGAGGTGGGGGGCGGACGCCCTGTGTACGAAGAGGTGATCGAAGTCTCTCCGGGGCGCAGCCGCGTGGCCGTGTCCGTCGAGCCCCCTCGGAGCGGCGTGTTCCGCTACCGGGCCACGTTGGAGCCCCTGGAAGACACTCGCGCCGAGAACAACGCGGCCGAGACGCTCGTCTTCGTGGAAGGGCCGCCCCGTGTGCTCGTGGCCGCTGTGGAGCCCCAGGAGGTGACTCCCCTCGTCCGCGCCTTGGACGATGTGGGCGTGGAGACTGTGGTCGTGAGCCCGGCGGCCCTGCCCTCCGACCCCACGGCCCTGGCCAACTACGACACCGTGGTGCTGGCCAACGTGCCCTCGTCCGAGGTCGCCCCACAGGCCCAAGAAGCCCTGCGCACCTTCGTGCGCGACATGGGCCACGGCCTCATCATGGTGGGCGGCCCCCAGAGCTTCGGCGCCGGCCTCTGGCACCGCACGCCCGTGGAGGAGGCCCTGCCCGTCTCCATGGAGGTGCGCGCGCGGGAGCGGGAGCCCAACGTGGCCCTCGTCATGGTGGTGGACAAGAGCGGCTCCATGGCCCAGTGTCACTGCGAAGACCCCAACGATCCCAACGCCACGGCCCAGCGCCTTCAGGCCGGGCTGGCCAAGGTGGACATCGCCAAGGAAGCCATCCTCCAGGCTTCCTTCGCGCTGGGGGACATGGACATTCTGGGGGTGGTCGCCTTTGACCAAGCGGCCCGATGGGTTTTGGAGCCCCAGCCCTTTCCGGGCCAAGCGCGCCTGGAGGAGGCCGTCGCCGGCCTGAGCGCCGAAGGGCCCACCAACATCTTCGCCGGCCTCCAAGTGGCCGCCAACCGGCTGACCGAAGTCCGAGCTCGCGTGCGCCACATCATCCTCGTGACCGACGGCTGGAGCCGGGCCGGCGATTACCAGCCCCTGGCCGAGCGCCTGCGCGAACAGGGCATCACCCTCAGCGTGGTGGCGGCCGGCCGGGGCGCTGCCCTCGAGGACTTGTCCCGCATGGCCGCCGACGGCGGAGGGCGCTTCTACCCGGCCGATTCCCTCGACGACATTCCCCAGATTTTCCTAAAGGAGACTATCCGCGTGGCAGGCCGGTACATTGTCGAGGAGCCGTTTCGCCCTGTGCCGGTGGCCTTCAGCCCGGTGTTGCGGGGCATTGATCCGGGCACCATGCCGCCCCTTCTCGGCTACAACGGCACGACCCTCAAAGGCGCGGCCACCGAAGTGCTCACCACCCCGTGGGACGACCCTCTCCTGGCCCTCTGGCAATACGGGTTGGGGCGCAGCGTGGCCTGGACGGGCGACTTCAGCGGGCGGTGGGGGCGCGAGTTCGTGGAGTGGGAGGCGTTCGGCGATTTCGTGGCCCGGCTGGTGGCGTGGACGTTCCCCCAGCGCTCGTCCGATACCCTGGAGGTGGAAACCGTGTGGGAGGGCAGTGGGGTGCGCCTGGTGGCCACGGCCAGAGACCCCACGGGGGAGCCCCGCAACTTCCTGCGCACCGAAGCGCGGCTGCTCGCGCCGGACGGCCGCACCAAAAGCCTGGAGCTGGCCCAAGTGGGGCCCGGCGAGTACGCCGCGACCTTCACGCCCGAGCAGGTGGGCTCGTATGTGATCACTGTGCTCCAGCGGGACACCGAGGGCCGGCCTGTGGACCAAGTCCAAGTTGGGCTCGTGGTGCCCTACTCGCCCGAATACCGCCTCACCCCGGCCGACGAGACCTTGCTGCGCCAAGTGGCCGGCGCCACGGGCGGACGCCTGGCGCCGCCTGCGGAGCAAATTTTCGCGCCCACGCGGGCCCGAGTCTACCGCACGACGCCGGTGTGGCCGTTGCTCCTGGTCCTGGCCGCCCTGGTACTGCCCCTGGACGTGGCCCTGCGCCGCCTGGCCGTGGGCCGACGAGAACTCCGGCACCTGCAGGAACGCCTTTTGGCCCTCCTGCCGCGCCGGACCGCCCCGGCCCAAGTGGCTGCCGGCTCGCGGCCGCCCGAACAAGCGGCCCTCTTCGCCGCGCGCGCCCGTGCCCGCCGGCGACGCCGCGCGCGGGAAACGGCGCCTCCTGTGGCCCCCGGCTCCCAAGGGCAATCGCCACCTTCCACATCGCCGCCGCCCCCGCCGACGCCTTCTCAGGAGGGGGATCAGGATACCTTGGCCCGCCTGCGGGCGGCCAAGCGCCGGCGGAGACGGCGGCACCAGTAGACGTGTTGCTCGCCTCAGCCGTGGAACTGTTCGGCCTCTGTGGAACCCTCAAAGGCCGAGGTGGAGGCCATGCCGCCGGTGATGGTCAGCAACACGTCGTCGAAGTAGCCCACCCCCACTTCGCGCTGGTGGCGGGTGGCCGTGTAACCCTCCGATTCGGCCGCGAACTCCCGCTGTTGGAGCTCCACGTAGGCGGACATGCCCTGCTCCCGGTACTTCCGGGCCAGGTCGAAGGTGTAGTAGTTGAGCAAGTGCCACCCGGCCAGGGTGATGAACTGGAACTTGTAGCCCATCGCAGCCAGCTCGCGCTGGAAGGTAGCAATCGTGTCGGGGTCCAAGTGGCGCCGCCAGTTGAAGGAGGGCGAGCAGTTGTAGGCCAACATCTTGCCCGGGAATTGGTCGTGAATGGCCTCGGCGAAGCGGCGAGCCTCGTCCAAGTCGGGACGGGAGGTCTCGAACCAGAGGAGGTCGGCGTAGGGGGCGTAGGCCAAGGAGCGGGCGATGGCCGCTTCCAGGCCGTTGCGCACCACGAAGTACCCCTCAGGCGTGCGCTCGCCGGTGAGAAAGGGGCGGTCCCGCTCATCCACGTCGTTGGTGAGCAGCGTGGCGTTGAGGGCGTCGGTGCGGGCAATGAGGATGGTGGGCACGTCGAGCACGTCGGCGGCCAGGCGGGCTGCGGTCAGCGTGCGGATGAACTGGGAGGTGGGCACGAGCACCTTGCCGCCCAAGTGGCCGCACTTCTTCTCGGCGGCCAACTGATCCTCGAAGTGAACGCCGGCCGCCCCGGCCTCAATCATGGCCTTCATGAGCTCGAAGGCGTGCAGGGGGCCGCCGAAGCCGGCCTCGGCGTCGGCCACGATGGGCACGTACCAGTCGATGTCGTCGAGGCCCTCCACGCGGTGAATCTGGTCCGCCCGCATGAGGGCGTTGTTGAGCCGGCGGATGACGGTCGGCACGCTGTTGGAGGGATAGAGGCTCTGGTCGGGGTACGTCTGGTAGGCCAAGTTGGCGTCGGCCGCGGTCTGCCAGCCGCTGAGGTAGATGGCCTTCAGTCCGGCCTTGACCATCTGCACGGCTTGGGCGCCGGTCAGGGCGCCGAACGTGGCCACGTAGGGTTCCTCCTGGAGCATCTTCCAGAGCCGCTCGGCGCCCCGGCGGGCGAGGGTGTACTCGATTTTCACCGAGGGGCGCAGACGCACCACATCCTCGGCCGAGTAGTCGCGCCGGATGCCCTGCCAACGCGGATCGCTCTGCCATTGTGCTTCCAACTCACGGGCGAGTCGTTGGTCATTGGGTCTCCTCATGACAGCATCCTCCTTAGAGGCCCTGCCGGCCGTGGCAGGGCGTTTTCGGTTCGTTGGGAAGGCCAAGGGGGCCTCCCGAGCGTTCAGCGGGGAAGATGACAGCGCGCCGGGTGCGCTGCCCAAACCCCGTGCCGGTGGCTTGGGGACGGCCGAGCTCCTCAGTCGATGTAGTCGTAGGAGATGTACGTGAGGAACTCGGTGAACTCCTCGTCGAGCACGAGTTTGTCCAGAATCTCCACGGCCTCGCGGTAGCGGCCGGCGTCGGGGCCACCCAACTTGGCCAGCTCCTCGTCCCGAAGCTGGCGGTAGAGGTCGGCGGTGATTGGCCGGCCGTCCTCCAGTTGGGCGTTGTGGTGGCGCCACTGCCAGAGCTGAGCGCGGGCGATCTCGGCCGTGGCCGTGTCCTCCATCAAGTTGAAGATGGCCGCTGCCCCGTTGCCCAACAGCCACGAGTTGAGGTACTGGAGCGCCACGCTGATGTTGTTGCGCAGGCCGGCCTCGGTGATGGTGCCGCCGGGCACGCGGATGTCGAGGAGCTCGCGCGCGCCCACCTGCACGTCCTCGCGCAGCCGGTCCTTCTGGTGGGGACGGTCCCCCAGCACTCGCTCGAAGACTTCCCGGGCCACAGGCACCAGGTCAGGGTGGGCCACCCACGTGCCGTCGAAGCCGTCGCCCGACTCGCGCTCCTTGTCCTCCCGCACCTTGGCCAGCGCGCGCTCGTTGATCTCTGGGTCGCGTCGGCTGGGGATGAAGGCGGCCATGCCGCCGATGGCGTGAGCCCCGCGGCGGTGGCACGTTCTGACGAGGAGCTCGGTGTAGGCGCGCATGAAGGGCACAGTCATGGTCACTTGGGCCCTGTCGGGGAGCACGAGGTCGTGGCGCTTGCGGAACTTCTTGATCACGCTGAAGATGTAGTCCCACCTGCCGGCGTTCAGGCCGGCCGCGTGATCGCGCAGCTCGTAGAGGATCTCGTCCATCTCGAAGGCCGCCAGGATCGTCTCGATGAGCACTGTGGCCCGGATGCTGCCCACGGGGATGCCGAGGGCCTCTTGGGCGAAGGTGAACACGTCGTTCCAGAGGCGGGCTTCCAGGTGGCTCTCCAGCTTGGGCAGGTAGAAGTAGGGGCCTGTTCCCCGGTCGAGCAGCTCGCGGGCGTTGTGGAAGAAGTAGAGGCCGAAGTCGAAGAGGCTGGCGGAGATGGGCTGGCCGTCCACCAGGACATGTTTCTCTGTCAGGTGCCACCCCCGTGGCCGCACCAGCAGCGTGGCGATCTCGTCCTTCAGCCGGTATTCCTTGCCGTCGGGGCTGGTGAACTCGATGCGCCGGCGCACGGCGTCGATCAAGTTGATTTGGCCTTGGATCACGTTCTCCCACGTGGGCGAGAGGGCGTCCTCGAAGTCGGCCATGAAGACATCCGCCCCAGAGTTGAGGGCGTTGATCATCATCTTGCGGTCCACGGGGCCGGTGATCTCCACCCAGCGGCGTTGCAGGTCGGGCGGCGTGGGGGCCACCTGCCACTCTCCCTCCCGGATGTGTGCAGTCTCCGGCAGGAAGTCGGGGAGCTCGCCGGCGTCGAAGGTTGCCTGGCGTTCCACCCGCCGTTGGAGCAACTCCTCACGGCGGGGGTTGAACTCCCGGTGGAGCTGAGCCACGAAGGCCACGGCTTCCGGCGTCAGCACCTGTTCGTACTCGGACGACACCTTTCCCAGAATTTCAACACCGTTGGCAGACATGAACCCCTCCTTCCATGCTCTCGGTCTTGATCCTCTTGGCCCCGCGCCGGGGCAACGGGTGGAAAGTGCCTTCGCAAAAGGAAAAACATGCGCGGGGCCCTCACGAGCGCCCCGCGCACGCCTCTATGCTCACACCGTTGTACCCGGATGTGTTCCGGCCTCTGTTTGTGAAAAATTATACAAATTCTTCTGGGGCGCTGACAATATCCGTTCCGGTGGGTTCTCCGGGGCCCGTTCAGGTAGTTTTGGGCCTACCCTGATGGATAGGTTGGTGGGGGGCGGTTGACCACCTGGGGAAAATAGAGTATGCTTTGGTGGCCGAGTGTTCCCCGCACCTGTGGGCCGGCGGCAATTTCAGGTCGCACGCCTCAGCGGGCCGTCACGGTGCGGCGCCGGGCGCGCGCGGCGACATCGGGTGAGAGCCGGGTGGCGATACCATGGCAGAGAAAATCCGCGTGCTCATTGCGGACGATCACGCCGTCGTCCTCGAGGGCCTGAAGGGCTTGTTCGAGCGCGAGCCGGACATCGAGGTGGTGGCCACGGCGCGCAGCGGGGACGAGCTCCTCGACCTGCTTCGCCGCCACCGGGTTGACGTGGTGGTGCTCGACCTCCAGATGCCCCACCACGGCCTGGTGGCTCTGGCCGAGATCCGCCGGCGCCGGCTGCCGGTGCGCGTGTTGGTGCTGACGGCCTTCGACGATGACGAGAACATCCGCGCGGCCCTTGAACTGCAAGCGGAGGGGTTCGTCTCCAAAACCCAATCGCCCCGCTACGCCATCGCGGCCATCCGGCAGATTGCCGGCGGCCACCTCGTTTACCCCCGCGCGGCTCGGCGCTGGTTGGCCGTGCGGAGGGGCTCGAACAGGCCCTCGGCACAGCGCCTTTCGCCCCGCGAGTGGGAAGTGCTCTCATACGTGGCCCAAGGGCTCACCAACGCGGAGATCGCTGCCCGGCTGACGGTCAGCGAGAACACGGTGCGCTTTCACCTCAAGAACATCTACGAAAAGCTCCACGTGGCCAACCGCACTGAGGCCACGGCCTGGTACCTCCAACATCGGGCTCCCGGCCCCGAGTCCGTTTGAGGGGCACGGCGGGCAGAGGCTCACGACGCCTTCCGCCTGCCCCTGCGCAGGCGGAAGGCGGGACGGCGTTCCAGGCGCTGGAGCAGGAAGCCGATGATCAGGCCGGTGCCCAACAGGCAGGAGAGGAGGAACGGGCCGACGTGCCGACATCCTCGCCACGGACCACGTCCGACACGGGCAGAGAAGGGCTGCCAAGAGCGCATTCATTTCCCCCTATGTCAGCAGGTCTCGCAGTGCGGCTTCCACTTCGGTGAACTCGAACGTGAAGCCTGCTTCTAGCAGGCGTCGGGGCACGGCCCGTTGTCCGTCCAACAGGACAGTGGCCATCTCGCCAAACACCAGCTTGAGGGCTGTGGCCGGCACGCGCATGACGGCCGGGCGTCCGAGCGCTCGCCCCAGGGCGCGGGTGAACTCGGCGTTGCGCACCGGTTTAGGAGCGCTCAGGTTGTAGGGGCCGTGGGCCTGCTCGTGCTCGATGAGGAAGCGGATGGCCCGCACGTGGTCCCGGATGTGGATCCAGGGGAACCACTGGCGGCCGTGGCCCAAGGCGCCCCCAAGGCCCAACTTGAAGGGAAGGAGCATCCGGGGGAGCGCGCCACCACGGGCGCTCAGGACGATGCCGGTGCGCAGGATAGCACGGCGCACGCCCTCCTCTTCGACAGGGGCTGTGGAGGCCTCCCAGGCCACACACACCTCGGCCAGGAAATCGTGGCCCGGTGGGTGGTCCTCGGCGATCTCCTCGTCGCCGCTTGGCCCGTAGTAGCCCACCGCCGAAGCCTGAATCACGGCGCGGGGCTTGGCCCGCGCTTGGGCCACGGCCTCGACCACGGCGCGGCCGGCGTTCAGGCGGCTCTCCCGAATGCGCCGCTTGCGCTCGGCCGTCCACCGCCCGGCGGCGATGTTCTCCCCCGCCAGGTTCACGATCGCGTCGGCGCCGTCGGCCAGGGTGCCCCACCCCTTGGCGCTGTGGGCGTCCCACGCCTTGAGGCGTACCCCTGCCGGCATCCGCCCGACGTATCGCTCCGGCGCGCGGCTGAGCACGATCACCTCGTGGCCATCTCCGGCCAAAGAGGCCGCCAGCGCCCGCCCGATCAGCCCTGTGCCTCCGGTGATGATTACCCGCATCTGCCTCCTCCGCCGGTGCCGGGGGCTGATGACGGTGAGAGATGCCCGCGTTTCCCCGGAGAATGCCCCACGACGTGCTGTCTATTATACCGGCACCTCCTCGATGTTGTCGAACGGCGGACAGGTGAAGGCTCCCCCGGCTGTTGGTGCTCCGAACAGCGAGGTCAAGGCTGGTGGTTGAGACAACCGAAAAAGTTTGCTATAATTTCTGTGCAAATTTTTGTCCGTTTTTTGCTACACGGGTGCCGGTGTGAGACGAGGCCGGTTCGGGAGGGACATCATGGAGGACCTGTTCAGCCTCTTGCGGGCCCAGCCGCTCTTCTCCGAACTCCCCGACGCGGAACTGGAGCAGATTGTGGACCGGGTGGTCCTGGTCCACAAGAATGCCGGGGAGTACCTCTTCCACGCCGGCCAAGAGGCCGAGCACGTCTATTTGATTGTCTCGGGAAAGGTGGAAGTCTATGCCCCCGGCGAGGCCCGGGAGGAGGTACAGGCTGTGGTCCAATTGGGGCCGGGCGATATGGTTGGGGGTGCTGCCGTCCTCGAGGGCGGAAAGTACACCGTATCCGTCCGCGCCCTGGAACCGACCACCCTGATCGCCGTGCCGGCCGAGCTCTTCCGGCACGTGGCCGAGGCGTACCCCAAGAGCGTGAAGGCCCAAGCCCAGTTCGAGGTGACCGAGGAGCTGGAGCTCCCCGGCGATGTCTCCGTTGAGGATCTCCTGCCGGGCGAAATGCCGGTGGTGGTCACCCGCGCCCACTGGTTCAAGCTGTTCGAGAGGCTGATCCGGCCGGTGGTGTTGATGGGGCTGGTGACTGTGGTGGCGGCCGGGGCGTTGTTCTTGTTCGGCGGGGAGTGGGCCGGTGTGGTGTGGATGTTGTGGGGTGGGAGTCTTCTGTTGATCTCCGCGTGGATCATCTGGGTGGTGGTCGATTATTTCAACGACTTCTACATTGTCACCACCCATAGAGTAATACAGATTAACAAGATCGTGTTCATCAGGGAGGAAAGAGAGGAGGCTCCCATTGCGAAAATTCAAGACGTGGAGTTCAGCATCTCCAACGCGCTCCAGAGGATACTCAACATCGGGGATTTGGTGATCAGCACCGCGGCCAATCAGGAGGTGATCGAGTTCAAACATGTGCCCAATCCTAAGTACGTCCAAGAGGCCATCATGGCCCAAGTTCACCGCTTCAAGTCCAGCATCCACGTGCGGGCCATGGAGGAAAAGCGCCGCCGCATCCGCGAGGTGCTGGGATTGGAGCCGGAACCCGCCGTGGGACCGGGTGTGGCACCCGGGCCCGAGTTGGAGGGGCTTCCGCCGGTGCCATCCGAGTCCCCCAGTTCGCTGGTCGAGAGAGTGTTGGGAGTTTTCAGGGGGGGCGCGAGGAGACTCAAGAATTACCTCAACCCGTTCAACCTCCGCGAGGAGAGGCCCAACAACGTGATCGTCTGGCGCAAGCACTGGATTCGCCTGGTAGGGCGCATCTGGGGAGTGATGCTCTTCATGGGATTGCTCTTCATCGGCGCGGTGCTGGCCCTCTTCTACGTGGAGACCTCGCCGAGCTCGCCCTTTGCCGGGCTCATCGTCCTGGTGTATGTGATCCTCTTCGTCCTCGGGCTCCTTTGGCTCCTGTGGGAATACGAGGACTGGCGCAATGACCTCTACATTTTGGACGACAAAGGAATTATCGACGAGGAGAAGCTGCCCCTTGGCTTGAATGAATCGCGGCGACAGGCCCTCTTCGATTCCATCCAAGACGTGCGGTACCGAATACCCGGCCCCCTCCACGCCCTCCTCAACGTGGGCGACGTGCTCGTCGAGACGGCCGGCATCGAAGGGCAGTTCACCTTTGACTCGGTCAAGAACCCCCAAGAAATGGTCAAGGAGATCACCAGGCGGCTGAGGGCCCTGGAGGAGAGGCGCATGGCCGAGGAGCAGGCCCGCATAGACGAGTCGGTGTTGGAGATCTTGGCCATTTACCACCGTGAACTCAACGCGCGGCTGCCCCGGGAGGAGCCCTATCAGGGTGAAGAGGCGTAAGGCGGTCCGGCGAGGGCAATGGCATCCCGGCGATGGCCGCGGGCGAGCTGAAAACTCAACCGACGAAGAGAGGAGTGAGCACATGGCCGTGGAGATTACGATCAACCGGGCGACGAAGACGATGGTCATTCCCGCCGGCGAGGCCGACCGCGTGAAGGAGATCGCCGGCGGGCGCATCCGCAAGGTGGGGGCCCTCACCGGGGCCGGAGGTACCAACCGGTACGTGGCCGGCGGCGACCTGGAGGAGTTGGCCGAGCTGCTGCGCCAGGCCGGCTACGTGGTGCGGCTGGTGGGACAGCCCATCGAGAAGGAGGAGGACGAGGATTGGTTCTAGGCCGGAGAAGCCTCTCCCTGTGCGCGACCTCCGACTGCGCACAGGGAGAGGCCCTTATTTCTTCCTCTTTCGCTTCCCCTTCGGATCATCGGATCCACTGAAAGGGCCGGGCGGGAAACCGATAGTCCACCCCCGCTTTCCTCAAAATTTGGCGCACGTACTCGTGGCTGATGCTCTTCACAATGCCCCGCCGAACGGCCTCCTGTGCCAGCTTGTGAAGCGTCCACCGGTTGTAGGGAAGGCCCAAGTCACGCGGGTGCGTGCGGGCCAGCTCCACGATCTTGCGCCTCTGTTCCTCGGTGAAGCGCGGCGGTGCCCCCCCGGAGCGCGGGCTGATGAGCCCGTCGATCCCGTGCTTGTTGAACCGGTGAATCCACTTGCGCAGGTTCGTGGGATGGGCCTGGAGCAGGGCTGCAATCTCCGGCACGCGGTACCCGGCGTGGGAGAGCAGAATCACCCTGGCCCGGTGACGCAGCGCGCTATCCTCGTGTTCCAGCCAGCTTCGGAGCACCTTTTCTTCCTTGGACGTCAGCTTGCGGACGTAGAGAGCCATGCGCAACCTCCTTTCGCGATTGTCCGGGTTGGCACCTCTTGGGCTTGCCCGGGCACTGCCGATCACGCGCCTGTCCGTGTCCGAGGAACGTCTTCTGGGGGACAGTATAGAAGAAGCAAATGTACGCTCCATGAACACCTTCAACCAGATGTATGACGCTTTTTTCAGCGTGTGACCGCACAGTCGATACGACAGAGGCGTCGGCGTTGCCCAATGGGCGAAGCTGGCGTAATATCTAGCCGAACTGTGCGGCGAGGCCGGCGTTGCCGGTGCCAGCGAGCTCAACCGGTGCAGGACCATGAAATTCCTGTGGCTCTCGGGGGCCGGAGTGGCCTTCGGCGTGGGGCTGTGGTTGCTCTACCGGGGGCGGCTCTACTTGGCTCCCCTGTCCAGACGGCTGTCGTTCTCACCCCGGGCCGACCGCCTGTTGGGCGCAGTCGTGGCCGGCCTCATTGTCCTCTTGCTCGGCATCGGGTGTCGGCTCGTGGTGCTCGTGTGGAATGGGGTGTGATGTGCGCGGAGGGACAAGGAGGCAGAGGCGTATGCGCATCTTGGCTGTGGATGTGGGAACGGGAACTCAGGACATTCTGCTCTTCGACACCGAGGTGGAACCCGAAAATTGCCTGAAATTGGTGATGCCCTCGCCGACGGTCGTGGTGGCCAACCGCATACGGCAGGCCACAGAGGCCGGCCGGCCCCTCTTGCTCACGGGAGTGACCATGGGGGGCGGCCCCTCGGCGTGGGCCGCGGAGGCCCACCACAAGGCGGGCCTTCCCATCTACGCCACCCCCGACGCGGCCCGCACCTTCAACGACGATCTCTCGGCCGTGGAGCGCGACTTGGGGGTCACCGTGGTGGGCGAGGATGAGGCCGCCCGCTTGGCCCGCCGAGAGGACGTGGTCCACGTGGAGATGCGCGATTTCTACTACGAGGAAATCGGCCGGGCCCTGGCCGCCTTCGACGTTTCCCCCGACGTGGACCTGGTGGCAGTGGCCGTCTTCGACCACGGGAACGCTCCCCCCGATGTGAGCGACCGCAAGTTCCGCTTCGACTACTTGCGGGAACGGCTGGCCACCGGGCACGGGCTGGCGGCCTTCGCCTTCTGGCGGGAGGAGATTCCCGAATCCATGACCCGCCTGCGGGCCGTGGCCAACACGACGCCAGCCGAACTTCCCCTTATCGTCATGGACACGGCGCCGGCCGCGGTGTTGGGTGCCCTGGAGGACCCACACGTGGCCGCCGCCGAGCACAAGGTGGTGGTGAACGTGGGCAACTTTCACACGCTGGCCTTCACGCTGGCCAACGGCCACATCGCCGGCGTGTTCGAGCACCACACGGGTCTGATCGATCGCCCCAAGTTGGAAGATCTCATCCGTCGCCTTGCGCTGGGCACCTTGACCAACGCGGAGCTCTTCGACGACCACGGCCACGGCGCCATCGTCTTCGAGCCGGCCGAACAGGCCCTGAACATGGTGGCCGTGACCGGCCCCCGGCGGGCCTTGTTGCGGGACACGACGCTGCCCGTCTACTTCGCCGTGCCCCACGGCGACATGATGTTGGCCGGCTGCTTCGGGCTGGTGCGCGCCTGCGCACACGTGGCTCCCCAGTACGCCGAACACATCGAGCGGGCCCTGGCCCGCTAGCAGGAGAGCTCATGGCCGTTGACGACGACGTGCTCGGCAAAGCCTACGATCCACACGTGATGCGCCGGCTGTGGAGCTACTTGGCCCCACACCGCCGGCGCATTGGGCTGGCCTTCTTCTTCATGGCCGTGGGGAGCGGGGCCAATGTGGCCGGCCCCGTCTTCATCCAGCGGGCGGTGGACCAAGGCTTGGCCCTGGGGCAATTCGACCGGCTGGCCCTGTACACGCTCCTCTTCTTCGGCGCGGCCTTCGCCGAGTGGGCGGCTGTCCGCCTGCGCGTTCACTTGATGGCCGTGACCGGCACGCGGGTGGTCTGTGATCTGCGCGAGGAGCTCTTCGCCCACCTTCACACCCTGAACCTCTCCTTCTACAACCGCTACGCCATCGGGCGCCTCATGTCCCGCCTCATCGGCGATGTGGGGGTGTTGCAGGATTTCGTCACCTGGGCCATTGTAGGCGTCTTCCGGGATATTTTCCTGCTCGCCGGCACGGTGATGGCCATGCTGGCCCTCAACTGGCGCCTCTCAGCCATAACATTCCTCGTGCTCCCCCTCATGGCGTGGAGCACCAACCAGTGGCGCCGGCGAATGCGGCGGGCCTACCGCGCCGTGCGCCGGCGAATCGCCGTGCTCAACGGCTACCTCAACGAGAGCATCACGGGCTTTCGGGTCACGGCGGCCTTCGTCCGCCAGGACCGCAACATTCGCCACTTCGAGGAGCTCAACCGCTCCCACTTCGAGGCCAACCGCAGGGCAGCGCGCCTTTCGGCCCTCTTCTTCCCCGGCGTGGACTTGCTCGGCGCGCTGGCCACCTCCTTGGTCGTGGTGTACGGCGGGTGGCAGGTCCTCGACGCCCGCCTGACGCCGGGCGTGCTCATCGCCTTTGTCCTCTACGTGGACCGTTTCTTCGCCCCCATCCGTGATTTGGCCCAGCGTTACAACACCTTTCAGAGCGCTATGGTAGCCGGGGAGCGCATCTTCGAGCTCCTCGACGTGGAGCCGGAAATCCGCGACAGGCCCGACGCCGTGGAGTTGCCGCCCATCCGGGGCCGTGTCGAGTTCCGCCACGTGTGGTTTGCCTACGGCGACAACCAGCCGGTCCTGAAGGACATCGTGCTCACGGCTGAACCGGGGGAGACCGTGGCCCTGGTTGGCGAGACGGGGGCCGGGAAGAGCACGCTGGTGCAGCTCATTCCCCGCTTCTTCGACGTGACGCACGGGGCAGTCCTCGTCGATGGGCACGATGTGCGGGATGTGACCAGGGCTAGCCTGCGCCGCCAGATGGGCATTGTGCTCCAGGAGCCGTTCCTCTTCAGCGGCACAGTTCGTGACAACATTCGCTTCGGCCGGCCGGATGCCTCCGACGAGGAGGTGGAGGCAGTCGCCAGGGCCATCGGCGCGCACGAGTTCATTGTGCGCCTTCCCCAGGGCTACGAGACCGAAGTCGGCGAGGGGGGCGTTCACCTGAGTGTTGGCCAACGCCAGATGATCAACTTTGCCCGCGCCCTGTTGGTCAACCCCCGCCTCGTGATCCTGGACGAGGCCACCTCGAGCGTGGACACGCCCACCGAGCGGCTCATCCAGCAGGCCATCGAACGCCTGCTGGCCGGCCGGACGGCCTTCATCATTGCCCACCGCCTGAACACCGTCGTCCGGGCGGACAAGATCGTCGTGCTCGACCACGGCCAAATCGTCGAGGTGGGCTCCCACGAGGCGCTGCTCCGCCGCCAGGGGGCCTACTACCGCCTCTACACGATGCAGTTTCGGCCCAGAACCACCGTGTAGCCTAACACCCAAGAGGAGGCACACTCATGCTGCGCTATCCCATGAACCTGATTGCTCAACTGGCCGTTGAGGCGCGTTCCCGCGTGCTCTTCGTCGTGCTGGACGGCATCGGCGATGTGGCCGTCGGGGGAAGGACGCCCTTGGAGGCCGCCAACACGCCCAACATGGACGCCCTGGCCGAGGAGGCCTCGCTGGGACTTTCCACGCCCGTGGCGCCGGGCGTGGCGCCGGGGAGTGGGCCCGGCCACTTGGCCCTCTTCGGCTACGATCCGCTCCACTACAGCGTGGGCCGTGGCGTGCTCTCGGCCTTGGGCATCGGGCTGGACTTGGCCTCGAACGAGGTGGCAGCGCGTGGCAACTTTGCCACGCTGGCCGGCGACGGCACAGTCTCCGACCGGCGGGCGGGCCGCATCCCCACGGCCCTGAACGAACAGCTCATTGCCCGCCTGCAGGAGGAAATTCGCCGCATCGAGGACGTGGACGTGCGCCTCTACACCGAGGCCGAGTACCGCTTCGTCCTCGTGCTCTCCGGCCCGGGGCTGGGCGGGAAGGTGCGCGACACCGATCCCGGCAGGGTTGGTTTGGCTCCCTTGCCGGCCACCCCCCTCACCGAAACACCGGAGGACGCCAAGACAGCGCGTGTGCTCAACGAGTTCATCCGGCGGGCCACCCAAGTGCTTCACGAGCTGCCCGAGGCGCGCCGGCACACGCCGCCGCCCAACACAGTGCTGGTGCGAGGTGTGGACCGCTTGCCGGACATGCCCCGGTTCGGCGAGATCACGAAGATGCGCGCCGGCGCCGTGGCCGTTTATCCCATGTACCGGGGCGTGGCCCGGCTGGTGGGCATGGAACTCCTGCCCATTGACCTGAGCGGCACGGGCGAGCGCACGCCGGCCAAGCTGGACGCGTGCCGGCGACATGCTCGGGAATACGACTACATCTACTTTCACGTGAAGAAGACGGACAGCTACGGCGAGGATGGCGACTTCGAGGGCAAGGTGAGCGTGATCGAGGAGTTCGACCGCTCGCTGCCGGAGCTGCTGGAGGCATTTGAGCCGGACGTGGTGCTGATAACGGGGGATCACTCGACGCCTGTGCCGTTGCGGGCTCACTCGTGGCATCCGCTGCCCGTCTTGCTCCGCGGCCCCCACGTCCGGCGGGACGGCCGACGCTTCACCGAGGCCAACTGTCGGGCCGGGAGCCTCGGACACGTGCGCCACGTGGACTTGTTGCCCCTCGTCATGGCCAACGCCGGCCGGCTGGCCCGCTTCGGCGCCTGAGGGAGTGCGGGAGCAGGGGCGGTGACAGCGCCGTCACCGCCCGTGGGATTCGGAGACCGGTCCGAGGCGGCGCCGGCTCAGCGCGGCAAACCCCACGCGCCACAGGGTCATGAGCACGAGCGTGGTCATCATGGTGACCACTGCGAAGCTCGGGGGAATGGCCCGGCGCATCCAGAGCGCGCGTACCAAGAGCCCCAACGGAACGCCCAGGGCCCACGTCTTGGCTGTGAGGCGCAGGGCCCGTGTGGGCGAGAGGGTGGCCGCCTGGGAACGGTAGGCGCCGAGCAGCCAGCCGGCACACAACCAGCCAACCCAGAAGGGCCAGGCGGTGCCCACAGTCTCCACCAGGCCGCTCTTCTGGTGGCTGACCCGCCCTAGCCAGGCGAAGACGAACAGGGTGACCGTGTCGCCAATGATGAGGGCAAGCTGTGCTCTTCTCATGTGTCCTCCCTGTTTCCCTTCATGTTCGTTCTCTCGGAGGTCTCCCGACTGTTTACTCCTCTTGGGCGGCCAGCTTTGCCAGCATGTCCAAGGACCAGTCGCGCAGGTCCCACGATTCGGATCTCGCCGCCGCCGGCCGGAGCCACGGCTTGACCAGCGCCGTCCTTGTGGTGATGTAGAGCGGGGCATAGGCCACTTCGTCAACGGCCAGCGCGTCCTCGGCCTGGGCGTACAGCTCCCGGCGTTTGGCCGGGTCCGGCTCGACGGCAGCCTGTTCCAGCAGGGTGTCGAAGGCGTTGCACAGCCGGCGGGAACGGTTGGGGCTCTCCTGGCAGTGGAAGGCGTGGGAGAGCCAGTGGTGGGTGTCGGGCGAGGTGTTGCACGTGGTGTCCAGCCACACGTGCGGTGCTTCCTCGAGGGGCAAGGTGCGCTCCAGGGTCTGGGCGTAGCCCTCGGCGGGCCGGCCGTCCAACTCCACCTCGATGCCCAACGTCTCCTCCCACGTGGTGGCCAAGAACTTGGCCACGGCCTCGAACACCGGTTCTTGGGGGTATCGCACGGTAATGGGGGGAAAGCCTTGGCCCCCGGGATATCCGGCCCGTGCCAGCACGTCTTGAGCGTGTTCGGGATTCCACTCCACGCCGATTTGATCCGCCGCCGGGGCGCCAAAGGTGCCCGGTGGCGTCAGGTGGCGGGCCGGCAGGGCGTTGCCGCCGAGCACTTCGGAGACCAGCCGCTCCCGGTCCACGGCTTCCGAGAGGGCCAGCCGAACCAGGCGGAAGTCGAGCGGGGGTTTCACGGTCACGAAGCCGGCGTAGGTGGAACAGGGGTCCGGGAAGGCGCGCAGCTCCTGCTGGCGGGCCTGCTCGTAGCGGAGCCGGGCTGTCGTCGGCGGCGAGAGGAGCACCATGTCCAGTTGGTTGCGGTCGTAGCGGCGCAGGGCCTCGTCTTCGGGGAGCACGTGGAAGCGCACTTCGGAGATGGTGATCCCCTCGGGCGCGAAGAAGAGCGGGTTCTGGGCCAAGACCAAGCCCTCGTCGTCCCACTTCTGGAGGAGATATGGGCCGCTGGTCCACACGTGCTCGGGTTGTGCCCAGGCGTCGCCGGCGGATTCGATGAGCACACGGGGCAAGGGGCGGGCGGCCACGGCGGTGAGCAGGGCCGGGAAGTAGGCGGCCGGCTCGACGAGGCCGAACTCGACGGTGAAATCGTCCACGGCCCGCACTTCGATGCCTTCCAAGTCAGGCGTGCCTGTGGCCGTGTGGGCCTCCGCACACCCTTCGATGATGTAGAAGAGCGGGGCGCTCTCGGCTCCCGTGGCAGGGTCACACAGGCGCCGGAACGTCCAGACCACGTCGTCGGCGGTGATAGGGCTGATCGCCTGGCCTGTGCGGTCCACCCAAACGGCCTCTTGTCTGAGGTAGAAGGTGTAGATGCGCCGGTCGCCGCTGGCCTTCCACTCGACGGCCAGGTCGGGCAGGATCTCGCTGTTGTCGGTCGAGAGGCGTGTCAGGCCGGCGAAGAGTTGCCGCACCACGTTGGCGTCGGCTGCGGATTGCACTGATGCGGGATCGAGTGTTGAAGGGAGCGCAGGCTGGTGAAGGTCCAAGGTGGCGGGAGGAGGTTCTCGTCGCGGCCACCACCGACATTGAACGGTAACCACCAGGAGCGCAAGGAGCACCAGGGCCCACACTCCTGCTCTTCGCCGTCGTCTCACGCGCTGATTGTGAGCAGGCGCACCGTTGACCTTGGACATGGACACCTTCGGGGCCAGACAGGCACACGGCCTGTTGTGTCAAAAGCCGGGCTCGCGGGCCGATGTGCTCGACACGGCCGAACACAAGGGCGATCAGGCAGTGGTGTTCCACTCGTGCCGTCAGGAGACGGCCAAAACCAACTCGGAGCGAATGCGCTCGTCGGTGGCCAACACGCGCTCCAAGTGTTTGCGGGCGTAGTGGAGCCGCGATTTCACCGTGCCGACGGGCATGTCCAGAATATCCGCGATCTCGTTGACGCTGAACTCCTGGATGTAATAGAGCACGACAACTACGCGGTGCTTTTCGTCGAGCGCGGCCAAAGCATCCCGCACGGCCTGGCGGCGTTCCTCGCGGGCCAGCAGCTCGTCGGGCGTGTGGGCCAACGCGGCGTGCAGCCTGTGCTTGACTTCTTCGATGCTGGGCACCGGGAAGCGACGCCGAGTGAGCCAGTTGTAGGTGAGATTGACGGCGATGCGGTGCAGCCAAGGTGCCAACGAGTCCGCCTTCGCGTTGACGCGGTGGAGGTTCTGGTAGACGCGCACGAAGGTTTCCTGGAGCAAATCTTCGGCCACGCCCCTGTCGTGGGTGAGGGCGTAGATGGTGCGGAAGAGCCGGGGGGCATGGCGGTGGTACAGGTGAGCAAAGGCATCCCAATCGCCGCGTTGGGCCGCGTAGACCAGCTCGATGTCGGTCCGTTCAAGCATCGTTGCTCTCCAGAGCACCTTGCTCCTGGCCGGGAACAGGAGTGGCCCCTGTCATCACACTCCCTCCCGCACTCGGGCCTACTATACTGTTCCGGGTTTGTTCGCCAAATGCCGTTTGGCAGGCATGTCATGATGCTCCTTCGGGCGTCCAGCGCAACACGGGGCGACGGGCGGCCCGTGCTTCGTCAAGGCGCCTGACGGGCGTCACGTGGGGGGCGGAGCGCACGGTGTCGGGGTCGATCTCGGCCTCCTCCGCAATGCGGCGCATGACGGCGATGAAGTGATCCAGCGTGGCCTTGGATTCCGTTTCCGTCGGCTCGATCATCAAGGCCTCTTCGACGATGAGGGGGAAGTAGATAGTGGGAGGGTGGATGCCGAAGTCGATCAGCCGCTTGGCGATGTCGAGCGTGCGCACTCCCTTTTTGGCCTGCCGTTTGCCGCTGAAGACCACCTCGTGTTTGCAGATGCGGTCATAGGGCAGGTCGTACAGGTCTTGGAGCTGGACGCGGATGTAGTTGGCGTTGAGCACGGCCGTGCGGCTCATGTCCTCCAAGCCCTCGCGCCCCAACATGCGCATGTAGACGTAGCCGCGCACCATGTTGTTGACGTTGCCGTAGAAGGCGCGCACGCGCCCGATGCTCTCCGGGCGGTCGTAGTCGAGGTAATAGCGGTCGCCCTCTTTGGCCACGACGGGCACGGGGAGGAAGCGGGCCAAGTCGGCGCGCACGGCTGTGGCGCCGGCGCCGGGACCGCCGCCGCCGTGGGGGACGCTGAAAGTCTTGTGCAGGTTGTAGTGGAGGATGTCCATGCCCAAGTCCCCCGGCTTGGCCACGCCGACCATAGCGTTCATGTTGGCGCCGTCCATGTAGATGAGCCCGTCCACGCTGTGGATGGCCTCGGCCACCTCGAGAATGTGCTCCTCGAAGAGGCCCAATGTGCTGGGGTTGGTGATCATCAGGCCGGCCACGTCCTCGTTGAGCGCGGCCTTGAGGGCGTCCAAGTCCATGTTGCCGTCGGCGCCTGTGGGGATGCTCACCGTGCGGTAGCCCACCATGGCCACCGTGGCCGGGTTCGTGCCGTGGGCCGAATCGGGCACGAGGATCACGTGGCGCCGGCGCCCCTTGGAGGTGTGGTAAGCGTGGATGATGAGCACGCCGGTGAGCTCGCCGTGGGCCCCGGCCGAGGGTTGGAGCGTGACGGCCGGCAGGCCGGCGATTTCGCCCAGCCACGCTTGGAGCTCGTACATGAGCCGCAAGATGCCCTGGACCGTCGTCTCATCCTGATAGGGGTGCAGGTGAAGGAACCCCGCGAGGTTGGCGATGGCGTCGTTCACCTTGGGGTTGTACTTCATGGTGCAGGAGCCGAGGGGGTAGAAGCCGATGTCCACGGCGAAGTTGAGCTGGGAGAGGCGGGTGAAGTGGCGCACCACGTCCGTCTCGCTCACTTCGGGCAGGGGGAGCTCGTCGCGCAGGTACTCCTCCGGGGGAAGTTCGGCCTCGGGCACGTCGAGCGGGGGCAGCTCGACCCCGCGCCGTCCCGGCACGCTGTGTTCGAAGATGAGGGGTTCTCGCGGTACGAAGCCGTATGTGTTGGGCATGGTGTCCTCCTCTCACTGCTCTTCGGCGGAAGAGGTGGCTCCCACCTTCCACCGCTTGCCGGCGGCCAATTGGACCATGCGGGTGAGCCGATCTCCGTCCCACAGGTAGACGTGGGCCCGTCGAGTCCACGCGCGGGCGGCGGGCGTGATGGTGCCCGGCACGATGAGGATGCCCCGGGCGATTTCCAGTTCGCCCAACAGGGTCACGAAATGACGCACGTGAGGTTCGTCGAGGACGGCCAGATCGCGCCGGATTTGCACCACCCACGGCTTGCGCTCCACGTCCCAGGCCAGCAGGTCAACGCGCGGATCGCCGGTCTCCTCGTCGGGGTTCACACGGTAGCCCAGGGCGCGCAACAGGAAGGCCACTGTGGCGCGAAATGCCTCCGGCGGCATGGCCCACAACTCCTCGCGGGTCACCTCCTGGAGACGCCGGCGCTCTTGGGGCGAGATCATGGTGTGCTCCTCACCGGGATGGGGCGGGCGACCCCGGGTAGCCGGCCACGGCCTCCACGAGGCGGTCAATGTCGGCCCGCGCGTTCATCTCGGTGGCCGTCAGCAGCCAATGGTTCTTCAACTCCGGGTAGGCGCGTTCCAGGTCGTATCCCCCGATGATGCCGTGCGTTTCCCACAAGTAACGGTTGAGCTCCGCGGGCGGCACGGGCGTGCGCACGGCGAACTCGCGCACGAAGGGGCCCTCGAAGGCTAGCTCGTAGCCGTCCAAGGCGGTGAGGCGCTGGGCCAAATAGTGGGCCTTGTGGTAGCAGAGGTTGGCCACCTGGCGGAGGCCATGTCGTCCCACAGCGCTCAGGTAAATGGTCACAGCCGTGGCGATCAGGGCCTCGTTGGTGCAGATGTTGCTGGTAGCCTTCTCGCGCCGGATGTGCTGCTCGCGCGCCTGGAGCGTGAGCACGAAGCCCCGCCGGCCCTCGATGTCCACCGTCTGGCCGGCGACACGCCCCGGCATTTGGCGGACGTGCTTCATGCGGGTGGCGAAGAGGCCCACGTAGGGTCCTCCGTACATGAGGGGAATGCCCAAGGACTGTCCCTCGGCGGTGACGATGTCGGCCCCGAAGTCGCCGGGCGGCTTGAGGAGCCCGAGGGCAACGGGGTCGGCCGAGACGACAAAGTGGCCGCCCACGCCGTGGATGAGCTCTCCGAGTTGGCCCAGTGGCTCGATTTGGCCGAAGAAGTTGGGGTATTGGACGATGAGGGCTGCTGTGTGCTCGTTCAAGGCCGCGCGCACTGCCTCGACATCTGTGGTGCCGTTCCGCCGGTCGAAGGGGATGGGGACAAGCTCAATGTCCATGCCTTGGCTGTAAGTGGCGACCACATCCCGGTACTCGGGATGGACGGCCTCGCTGATGAGCAGGCGCGTCCGCCGGGATCGGGTGAGGCGCACGGCCATGAGGGCGGCCTCGGCCAAGGCGGTGGAGCCGTCGTACATGGAGGCGTTGGCCACGTCCATGCCGGTGAGCTGGCAGACCAGGGTCTGAAACTCGAAGATGACCTGGAGGGTCCCCTGGCTGATCTCCGGCTGGTAGGGGGTGTAGGCCGTGTAGAATTCACCCCGGAAGAGCAGGTGGGTGAGCAGGGCCGGGGTGAAGTGGTAGTAGGCGCCGGCGCCCAGGAAACAGGGATGTGTGGCCACGGTGGCATTCTCCGCGGCCAAGGCGGCGAAGAGGCGCTGGGCTTCGAGCTCGCTCATGCCCTCGGGCAAGTCGAGCGAGGGAAAGCGCACTTGGGCGGGGATGTCGGCGAACAGGTCCTCGATGCGTTCCACGCCAATGGCCTTCAACATGGCCTGGCGCTCCGCTTCCGTGTGGGGCGTGTACCGCATGGTCCCTCCTCTCTGCTCCACGGGCCGGCGGCGTTGCCGGCCTCGGCGCTGGGCGCCCTATTCCTGCTCGATGAGGCGGCGGTACGCCTCCGCGTCCAACAAGTTGGCCCGCTCGGCCTCCCAGTTGGAGGGGCGTACCTTGATCATCCACCCTTGGCCGTATGGGTCGTTGTTGACCAGCTCCGGCGCGTCTTCCAGGGCGGCGTTGATCTCGATGACCTCGCCGCTGACCGGCGCGAAGAGGTCGCTGGCGGCCTTCACGCTCTCGACGACGCCGAAGGGTTCGCTTTGGGTCACGTGGTCGCCCACTTGGGGCAGCTCGACGTAGACCACGTCGCCCAGCTCGTGTTGGGCGTAATCGGTGATGCCCACGACGGCCACTTCGCCTTCCAGGCGAACCCACTCGTGTTCTTCGGTGTAGAACAGGTCGGCGGGAACGTTCATGGCTGTTTCCTCCCTCCAAGTTGTTTCAGTGGGCCGCAGTGGTCCGGGAGTTGGCCCCCCGTGTGCGCTTGTAGAAGGGCCGGCGCACTGTGATCGCCTCCACAGGGCGGCCCCGGATGAGCACGTGGAGCTGCTGGCCGGGCTCCGCCAGCTCTGGGCGCACGTAGGCCATGGCGATGTTCTTCTCCAGCCAGGGGGCGTAGGAGCCGCTGGTCACTCGGCCGACTTCCTCTCCCTCCGCCGTCTGCACGGGGTATCCCTGGCGGGGGATGCCCCGGCCGCGCATTTCGAGCATGGCCAGCTTCTTGGAGACGCCTTCCTGCCGCTGGCGCCGGATGGCGTCGGCGCCGATGTAATCGCCCTCACGGGCCACGAAGCGGCCCAGTCCGGCCTCGATGGGCGTGGTCTCCTCGTCCAGTTCGTGGCCGTAGAGGGGCATCGAGGCTTCCAGCCGCAGCGTGTCCCTGGCGCCCAAGCCGGCCGGGCGCAGGCCGTCCCCCTGTCCGGTCTCCAGGAGGGCCTGCCAGAGCGCCGCGGCCCGCTCCGGCGCCACGAAGAGCTCGAAGCCGTCCTCGCCCGTGTAGCCGGTGCGCGCCACCCGCACGGAGATGCCCGCCACTTCGGCGGGCATCACGTGGTAGAAGCGCAAGTTGGCGAGATCGGCTTCGGTCAAACGGCTCAGAATGGCCTGGGCTCTGGGGCCTTGGAGGGCCAGCAGAGCATAAGCATCGCTCCGGTTGTGAACGTCAGCGTCCGCGAAGCGTTGGGCCACCCGGACGACGTGTGCCCAGTCCTTCTCGGTGTTTGCGGCGTTGACGACAACGAGGTAGTGCTCCTCCGCTAGGCAGTAGACGATTAAGTCGTCGATTGTGCCCCCGCGCTCGTTGAGGAACATGGAATATTGGGCTTGGCCGGGGGAAAGCTTGTCCACGTCATTGGCCGTGAGATGTTGGAGGAGCGCGCGGGCGCCGGGGCCGGTGAACTCGAACTCCCCCATGTGGCTGACGTCGAAGAGGCCGGCGGCAGTGCGGACGGCGCGGTGTTCTTCCAAGATGCTCGTGTACTGCACCGGCATCTCCCACCCGCCAAAGGGGACCATACGCGCGCCCATCTGACGGTGAACCTCGTACAGAGGGGTCTTGCGCAAAGCTCCTTCGCTCATATCTCCTCCGCGTGGGTGGGTTGTACGGACTGGCCGAGTGGGGTCGAGGGCGGACGGTGGGTCTCGGTGGCCACGGTGGCCGGGAACCCAACGTGTGGCCCCATTCTACGGTGGACGGGCAAAAAGTCAAACAGCGGCCCGGGCGTCTGCGGTGTTTTCCCGCCCACAAGTGGAAGGGGCGTGGCCGAAGGCCAAAACCGTGGCCCACACGGGTGCTTTCGGCCACGCTGCCCTAGGTCAATAGGCGTATCGCCAGTTGTAAGCGCGGCGGTAGCCGTAGTCGGTGCTGAAGGCGCCGAAGGCCTTCTTGTACGCTCGCGTCACCGGGTGGCGTCGCAGGGAGCGGAACCCCCTCCGGGCAATTTGGGACGGCGAGTACACCCGGCGACAGAGCCAGTCGTAGGCTTGGCGCAATTCCTCCACGGTCATCTGTTTTGGAATGAAGGTGACGTGGGCGGTGTCGTAGTACCGCCAGGGCACATCCAGCAGCCGGCCTTCCCGTTCCAACAGGGCCCGGAACGGGGTGGAGGGGAAGGGTGTCAACACGGTGATGCTCACACTGTCCAACTCGCTCGTGCGGATGAAGTCCCACATGGCGTGGAAGGTCTCTATGGTGTCGTGGTCGAAGCCCAGCACGAAGAGCCCGACGACGCTAATGCCGGCCGCGTGAATCTTGCGCACCACCTCGCGAATCTGTTCGGCCTGTCCGCGGCTCTTGCCGCCCAACTCGCGCCGGTTGACGGGGTTCACCGACTCGAAGCCGATGAAGAACTTGTCCAAGTGTGCCCGCCGTGCCAGGCGCAGGAGCTCCGGGTAGTCGGCCACGATGAGCTCCGACTGGCACGTCCACCCGTGGAGCGGCAACTTCTCGAGGGCCAGGAAGAGCTCCTCACAATACTCGGGCGCAATGCGGAAGTTGAGCCCGAAGTTGTCGTCCGTGAGGAAGAAGCGCTTGATGCCGCGACGTTGAATTTCTTCCACCACCTGTTCGACGGGGCGCAGCCGCATCACCCGGCCGGAGACGCGGATGGCCGTGCAGAAGGAGCAATTTCGCGGGCACCCGCGCGTGATCTCCAAGTAAGGCGTCCAGTAGCGCTTGTTCTCCTGCACCATGTCGAGCACGCGCTGGGAGATAGGCGCCAAATCGTCGAGCGTCTTCCATTCCTCATCGACGTACATGGGTTTGAGGGTATCGTTGGCGAAGTCGCGGATGATCTGAGGCCACGTGTTGTATCCCTCGCCCACGACGACCACGTCGGCAAAAGTGGCCACGTGATCTGGTGAGAGTGTGGCGTGAACGCCGCCCACGGCTACTGTGGCCCCTTGGCGACGGGCCAGGCGGGCAATTTCCTCGGCCCGCTCGATGGTGAGCGTCATGCTGGAGATGCCCACTAAGTCGTTGGGGCCCAAGGTGGAGTAGTCCGGCCGTTCCACGTTCTCGTCCCAGATCTCGACGGGAATCTCGTCCGGGACCAGCGACGCCAGGCGCATCAGCGTGTAGGGAGAGCCGGGCACCCGTCCCCAGACGCGACCGTCGCGATATGGCCGGATGAGAATCACTCTGCGGAGTTCCATGCCCCCCTCCTTCCTTCCCGGTCTGGTGACTCTGCCCCAGTGCGGAGACCCGCACGTGGGCGCCATTATACGGTGGTCGTGATGAAAAGGGAAATTGGGCTCGTCGTTCCGCCCCGGGGACATAGCGCGCGTGCTCTCCAGGCCGATCACTTGGGCAAGGGGAGATCATTCATGTACAGGTAGTGGCGCAAGGTGCGGCCGTCCACGAGGATCACGGGAGGGCGAAACTGAGCAGCTTCGCGCCGGGTGTTGGCCGAGAAGCGCCCTGTGGTGACGAAGAATCCGAAGTCGGCCTGTTCGCGCACGAGGGTGCCGTAGAAGGCCCGCACTTCGGAAGGGGGGACCAAGTCACGGTAGCGTTTACATTGGACCAGGGCACGGGTGTCTCTCCGGCAGAGCCTAATGTCCACCCCCCGGTCGCCGCTGCGGCCGGTGACTTGGGCGTGCCACCCCCACGCGCGAAAGAGCTCGGCCACGAGTTCCTCGAATTGGGCCGGGGAGATGTGGGTGCCCACGGGCAGGCCCCTTGGGCGCCTGCGTCGGGGTCTTCGGCGCAGGCGCCGGCGCCACCGGGCGTACCACCCCCGCGCGTGCCACGCCCCCAGCGCCGAGACGAGGGCGATGATGAGTGCCGCGAACACGTCACCGAGCACGCTTCATCCTCCGCTTGCGGCGCGCCCGGGACCGGTTGCGCCGGCGGGCCACCTCGGTCACCATCTCCTTCAGCGCTTGCACCTCGTCAGGGCGGAGCTCGCGCCACATTCCGGGCTCCAGGCCCTCCACCGTGAGCGGCCCGATGGCCACGCGCACCAGCCGGAGTGTGGGATGCCCAACGGCCGCCGTCATGCGGCGCACTTGGCGCTTCTTGCCCTCCGTGAGCACGATGCGCAGCCACGCCGTGGGCACGCGCTTGCGCTCCCTGATGGGCCGGCGACGCGGCCACAGGGCCGGCGGCGAGGGCAGCAGTTCCACGTGGGCCGGCCTGGTGCGGTACCCTCCTTTGATGATGACGCCCTCGCGCAGCCGGCGGAGCGCCTCCTCGTCGGGAACACCCTCCACTTGGGCCAAGTAGACCTTCGTGTGCCGGTAGCGGGGATGGGTAAGGCGGTGGGCCAGCTTGCCGTCGTCGGTGAGGAAGAGCAGCCCTTCACTGTCGTAGTCCAGCCGGCCGGCGGCGTAGACCCCGGGAATCGGGATGTAGTCGGCCAGCGTCTCCCGCCCGGCGTTGGCCGGATCGGTGAAGCTGGAGAGCACGCCAAAGGGCTTGTTGAACAGCACATACCGGTGCTTCTGCGGCGTGGTCATGGCACGGCCATCGAGTTGAGGATGCTGAACGCTCCGTGAACTTCCATCTTTACACCCTTTTCGGCGTGATCAACTCTACTCGAACAGGCGAAAACGCACAAATGCGCGCCGTTTTTGACTATCTGAAAACTTGCCCCTTGAAAAGCGCCGTTCCCTGTGATATGGTACAGGAAAAGCGCGAAGCCCTGTGAAGCTCGTTTCGCCATTTGAAATCGTGTGGTGCGCCATGGCGGTCATCCGGCCCAGTTCAGCAATTCCATCCAGGGGGAGCCGCATCCAATCCGTGCAGCGCGCCCTTCGCATCCTGGAGCTCCTGGCCCAACACCCCGTGGGCCTCTCGGCCAAACAGGTGAGCCTGCGCCTTGGCCTGCACCTGAGCACCGTCTACCACCTGTTAAACACCTTGGCCGACGCCGGGTACGTGGTCAAGGACCCCGACACACTCCTCTTCCGCCTGAGCGGCAAGATCGGCTACACCGTTTACGGCGAGCCCACGGTGGCCCACTTGGTGCGCCAACTCACCCCGCACGTGCAAGCCCTCCAGGAGGAAACCCGCGAGACGGCATACCTCTCGCTGTGGGACGGGCGTGAGGTGGTCCTCTCCGCCATTGCCGAGAGCCCTCTTTCGGTGCGCGTCAAACTGCTCACTGTGGGGTACACCGGCGGCAGCCACGCCATGGCCTTGGGCAAGGCGATTTTGGCCCACCTGTCGCAAGAGGAGCTGGCCGACTACGTGGCCGGCCACCCGCTCGTCCCCTTCACCGAGAACACCTGCACCGACTCGGAGCGCTTGCGCACTATCCTGGCCGACGTGCAAGCTTCTGGCTACAGCCTCGACGTCGAGGAATTCCTGCCCGACGTCTGTTGCATCGGCGCCCCCATCTTCGACGCCCGCAACCGAATCGCGGCATCCATCGCCATCTCCCTGCCCCGCAACCGGTACGATGTGAGCGCCGGCGCGCTCATTCCGAAGGTCAAACTCGCGGCCGACGCGGCCACGCGCACCATGCACATTCTGGGCTACGTGTGGCCTCCGCCCTCGCCCGAATGAACTCGTGTTCGTTGGACACATCATGCACCCAACAGTGGGCCTGATCGCCAACCCGGCCTCGGGCAAAGACATCCGCCGCCTCATCGCGCACGGTTCCGTCTTCGACAACAACGAGAAGGCGAACATTATTCGGCGCGTCCTGCGGGCCTTGGATGTCTTTGGGGTCAAGCGGGTCTTGGCCATGCCCGACTTGTACGGCCTCGTCCTCCGGGCCTTGGAGGAGGCACACGTTGGCCTGCGGGTGGAGTTCGTGGACATCCCGGTGACGAACACGGCCGCGGACTCGCGTTTGGCCGCCACGGTCATGGCTCAAGCCGGTGTGCGCTGCATCGTGACGGTAGGCGGGGATGGCACCAACCGCGTCGTGGCCCAAGGGTGTCACAATGTGCCCCTGGTGCCCATCTCCACGGGCACCAACAACGTCTTCCCTTCATTCGTGGAGAGCACCCTGGCGGGCATGGCGGCCGCAGCCGTGGCCTTGGACGTGGAAAGGGTGTGGGAGCAGGCCGTACACCGGGCGCGGCGGCTCGAGATCCTTCGGGAGGGCAGGGTCGTGGACATTGCCCTGGTGGACGTGGTGGTGTACGACGAGCGCTTCGTGGCCACGAAGGCCATCTGGGATGCGGACAAGATGCGAGCCCTCTTCCTCACCGCCCCCTACCGGGGCACCATTGGAGCCTCGGCCATCGCGGCGTACTTGCCTTGGGCCGAGCAGGTGGCCCGTGACTCGGCCGGCCTCTACGTCGAGCTGGGAGCGGGGCAGACGCGCGTCTTGGCGCCCATTGCCCCCGGGCTCATCGTGCCCGTCTCCGTGCGGTCCGTCTCCCCGCTGGAGCTGGAGCAGACCGTGCCGATACCCCACGCGCCCTCGATACTGGCCCTCGACGGGGAGCGGGAGGTGCCCGTCCCGCCGGGCGCTTCAGTCGCCGTGCGCCTCTCCGCCCGTGGTCCCTACGTTGTAGACGTGCAGGCAGCCTTACAAGCGGCCGTCGAAGAGGGCTTCTTCGTACAAGGCGGAACGGAAAGGGGGTGAGAGTTCCGACGGAGACCGGCCGACAGCGGCCGACGGCACAATGGCGTTCCTCGGCGTCGAAGGGTGAACTGAAAGGAGGAGCAATCATGGCCCTGAGCCGCGAGACCCTTCTACAGTTGTACGAGATGATGGTGAAGATCCGCACTTTTGAGGAGCGCGTGGCCGAAATCTATTACGAGGGCAAACAGCCCGTCTTCAACATTGCCGCCGGCCCGGTGCCGGGCGAGATGCACCTCTACAGCGGCCAGGAGGCCGTGGCCGCCGGCGTCTGCGCCCACCTGCGCCCGGACGACCCGGTGACCAGCACCCACCGCCCGCACGGTCACCTCATCGCCAAGGGCGTGGACTTGAAGCGCATGATGGCCGAAATCTTCGGCAAGGAAACCGGCCTCTGCCACGGCAAAGGGGGGCACATGCACCTCTTCGACCCCGAGCTGCACTTCGGCTGCGGCGGCATCGTGGGCGGCGGCATTCCCCACGCCGTGGGCGCGGCGTTGGCCATCAAAAAGCGGGGCGAGGACCGCGTGGCCGTCTCCTTCTTCGGCGAGGGGGCGGCCAACATCGGCGCCTTCCACGAGTCCCTCAACTTGGCCGCCCTCTGGAAGTTGCCCGCCGTCTTCATCGTGGAGGACAACCTCTACGCCATCTCCGTGCCCAAGACGGCCTCCACGGCCGTGCGCAGCAACGCCGAGCGGGGCGCCGCCTACGGCATCCCCGCCGTGCAGGTGGACGGCCAGGACGTGGTGGCCGTCTACGAGGCGGCCGGCGAGGCCGTCGAGCGGGCCCGCCGGGGCGAGGGGCCCACGCTCATCGAGGCCGTCTGCTACCGGTTCCGGGGCCACTTCGAGGGCGACCCCGAACATTACCTGCCCGAAGGCGAAAAGGAGCGCTGGAAGCAGCGGGATCCCATCGTGCTCCTCGCCAAACAGCTCAAGGACCAAGGATGGCTGACCGACGAGGAGGCCCAAGCCATCCAAGACCGCATGACCGCCCTCATTGCCGAAGCCGAGGCGTTCGCCCGCGAGAGCGCCTATCCACCCCCCGAGGCCGCCCTGACCGACGTGTTCGTGCAGGCCGAGTAACCCAGAGAGGAGCGGAGCCATGGCTGAGCGACTGTTGACCACGGCCCGGGCCATTGCCGAGGCCATTGCCCAGGAGATGGAACGCGACGAGCGGGTCTTCGTCATGGGAGAGGACATCGGCGCCTACGGCGGCATCTTCGGGGCCACCCAGGGCCTGTTGGAAAAATTCGGCCCCGAGCGCGTCATGGACACGCCCATTTCGGAGATGGGCTTCATCGGCGCGGCCGTCGGCGCGGCCACAGAAGGAATGCGCCCCATTGCCGAGCTCATGTTCGTGGACTTCTTCGGCGTGGCCATGGACCAGATCTTCAACCACATGGCCAAGATTCACTACATGTCCGGCGGCAACGTCAAAGTGCCCATGGTCCTCATGACGGCCATCGGCGGCGGGTACAGCGACGCCGCCCAACACTCCCAGTGCCTCTACAGCCTCTTCGCCCACACGCCCGGCATCAAGGTGGTCGTGCCCTCCACGCCCTACGATGCCAAGGGGCTCATGATCCAGGCCATCCGGGATGACGACCCGGTGATGTACTTCTTCCACAAGGGCATCATGGGCTTGGGGTGGATGGCTCCCAACCCCCGCGCCACAGGCCCGGTGCCCGAGGAGCCCTACACCATCCCCTTCGGCCAGGCCGACGTCAAGCGGGAAGGAAGCGATCTCACGATTCTTACCCTCTCCCTCATGGTCCACCGCAGCTTGGACGCGGCCGAACAGCTCGCCGAGGAGGGCATCAGCGCGGAGGTGATCGACCTGCGCACCCTGGTTCCCTTGGACAAGGCCACCATCATCGAGTCGGTCAAGAAAACCCACCGGGTGCTGATCGTGGACGAGGATTACAAGAGCTTCGGCTTGTCGGGCGAGCTCATTGCCATCATCGCCGAGGAGGCGTTGGATTACGTGGACGCCCCGCCCAAACGGCTGGCCGTTCCCGACGTGCCCATCCCCTACAGCAGGCCCTTGGAGCAGGAGGTGATCCCGTCGGTGGATCGCATCGTACAGGCTGCCCGCGAGTTGATGGCCGAGTAGCACGACGCGGCCCGGGGAAGGAGCTCGGCGCGCCGGCTCTGCCCCGGGCCTTTTTGTGAGGGGGGTAGATTCATGCGCCTAGTTGACATCCACGTGCCCGAGGGTGTGGAGGGAGCCGAGGAATACGTGGTGGTCACGTGGCTCAAGCGGGTTGGAGACCCCGTGCGGCCGGGAGAGGTGCTGGTGGTCATTCAAGTGGAGAAAGTCGCCTACGATGTGCCCTCTCCCGTGAGCGGCACGCTGGCCGAAATTCTCGTGCCCCAAGGGGAAGTGGCGCAGCGCGGCCGTCCCTTGGCCCGCGTGGCCGTGGAGGAGGAACAGGCCGCCTCCTCCGGTCCCGAGGGACCGCCGGCCTCGCCCGTGGCCAAGAAGCTGGCCCGAGAACACAACGTGGACTTGCGCGAGGTGCAGGGCACGGGCCGCGGGGGGCGCATTACCGAGCGAGATGTGCGCCGCTATCTGGAACAGCGTGCTGCCGGGCCGTCAGTCGAGGCACCTGCGCCGGCCCGCCGCGACGTGCGCGCCTCACCGGCCGCCCGCCGGCTGGCCCGCGAACACAACGTGGACTTGCGCGAGGTGCAGGGCACGGGCCGCGGGGGGCGCATTACCGAGAAGGACGTGGTGGCCTTCATCGAAGCCCGGAAGGCCGGCACCAGCCCGCCCGGCGAGCGCACGATTCCCCTTGCCGGCATGAGGGGGACCATTGCCCGCCGGATGCACCAGAGCCTGCACACGGCCGCCCAAGTGACCCTCCACACCGAAGCCGACGTGACCGACTTGGTCGCCCTGCGCCAACGGCGATCCCACGAGGGCATCACCTACACCGACTTCATCGTGAGGGCTTGTGCTCTGGCCTTGCGGGAACACCCGCGCCTCAACGCTGTCGTGGAGGAGGACCACATCCGCCTGGTGCCCCAGGTTCACGTGGGCCTGGCCGTGGCCCTCGACGAGGGGTTGGTCGTGCCGGTGATCCGCGATGCCGACCGCCTGAGCGTGGAGGAGGTGGCCCAGGAGCGCCAACGCCTCGTGGGGCGGGCCCGGGCCGGCCGGTTGACGGCTGAGGAGATGAGCGGCAGCACCTTCACCGTAACCAACTTGGGGCCCTATGAGGTTGACGGGTTCACCCCCATCATCAACCCGCCGGAAGTGGCCATCTTGGGCGTGGGCCGCATTGTGGAAAAACTCGTCGTTCACCGGGGCAAGGTGGCCCAACGCTCGACCATCACCCTCAGCCTCACGTTCGACCACCGGGCTGTGGACGGGGCACCGGCCGCCGCCTTCCTCCAGGCCGTGAAGCGACGCTTGGAGGCCCCGGACGCACTGTAAGCGCGCTTCGGGAACAGTGTTCTCCCTTTCACAAAGGCCGCTTGACGGCCTGACGGCCTGCACATATACTCACACACGTTGAAGGCCGTGACATCACCGCGACAGGGAGTTGTTCCGTGTGACTCAGGGGAGAACACGATGTCCGAGCCAAGCGTCGGAGAGGTTCAAGGTGCGGGGCGGCTTCGCGTTGCCTTTCAGGGGGAGCCGGGAGCCTACAGTGAAGGCGCTGCCCTCCGCTACTTTGGCCCCGAAGTGGAGACGCAGCCGTGCCCTTCGTTCGAGGCTGTCTTCGAGGCCGTGGAGACTGGCCGGGCCGACCGGGGCATGGTGCCCATCGAGAACTCTCTAGCCGGCAGCATCCACCGCAACTACGACTTGCTCCTCGACCACAGCCTCCACATCGTGGGTGAGATTGACTTTCGCGTGCGCCACCACCTGTTGGCCCTGCCCGGCGTGCGGCTGGAGGACGTCAGGCGCGTGCTCAGCCACCCCCAAGCCCTGGCCCAGTGCGAGCGTTTCCTGTCCGGCTTGGGCGTGGCCCGGGAGGCCACATACGACACGGCCGGCAGCGCCAAGCGGGTGCGGGACGAGAACTTGCGCGACGCGGCCGCCGTTGCCAGCCGGCGGGCGGCTGAAGTCTACGGCCTGGTCATTCTGGCCGAGGGCATCGAGGATGACCCCGAGAATTACACCCGTTTCCTCGTCGTGGCCGCGGAGCCCAGCACGCCGCCCGTGGGCGTGCCGGCCAAGACCTCCATCGTCTTCTCCTTGAAAAACGCTCCTGGTGTTCTCTTCAAGGCCCTGTCCGTCTTTGCCCTGCGGGACATTGACCTGACGAAAATCGAGAGCCGGCCCCTGCGCGGCAAGCGCTGGGAATACTTGTTCTACCTGGACTTCGCGGCCAGCATGGCCGACGAGGCGGCCCAAAACGCCATTCGCCACTTGGGGGAGATTGCTCCCTTCCTCCGCATCCTGGGCTCCTACCCACGGGGAACATGAGCGAAACCCAACAGGCGGGCAGCAGCATGGCTCGAACCGACGTGCTAGACGACCGACTCCTCATGCGCCGCATCGCGGCCGGAGACCGTGCCGCCTTTCACGACCTGTACGAGCGGTACGTGGACCTGGTCTACTCGATGGCCCTCAAAGTGGTGCAGGACCCGGCCGCGGCCGAGGACATTGTCCAGGATGTCTTCCTGCGCATCTGGCAGCGGGCCAACCAGTTCGACGCCTCGCGGGGCCGTCTGGCCACGTGGTTGCTCTCCATCACGCGGAACCGTGCCATAGACGTGTTGCGCCAGCAAAATCGTCAGCGGATCGCGGCCGACGCCTTCGATGAGCGTCGGGATGACCACGCCCTCGCGGCCCACTGGTACGCCGAACGGGACGAGACCGTTCACCTCAGCCTGGAAATTCTGCCGCCCGAACAGCGCCGGTGCATCGAGCTGGCCTTCTTCTACGGCCTCACCCACCAGGACATCGCCGCCATGCTGGGCCTGCCCTTGGGCACGGTCAAGAGCCGCATTCGCCTCGGCATGAGGAAGCTCCAGGCCGCCTTGCGGGAAGAACAATCCAAAGGCCCCACTTGAAACGTATATGGAGCGACAAAGGGCCTTGCCACCGTCGAAAACAGAGAGGACTATGAACATCTCGGGAAACCCCACAGGCCAACAAGAACACACGACGCTCTCGTGCGAGATGTGTGCCTCTCTCCTGGGCTTGCTGGCCCTCGGGGCTCTGCCCGAGGAGGAGGCTCGCCGTGTGAAGTTCCACGTGAGCCTGTGTGAGCAGTGCCGCGCCGAACTCCGCCGGTATGAGCCCGTTGTCGAGGTACTGCTCTACCAAGTGCCCCTCGTGCGGGCCCCGGACAGGGTGCGCCGGCGGGTGGCCGCCATTCCGGAGACGGCGGGGCCGGCCCAACGGCGTCGGCCGGTCGCACCGCGCTGGCTCTGGGCGTGGGCCGTGGCCGCCACGCTGGCCCTCATGATCGTGGGGGGATGGCACGTGGCCCTGCTCGGCCAACAGCGGGCCCTTCGGGCCCAGATGAGCGCCCAACAGGATTTGGTGCGCCTGCTCCTCACGCCAGGGGCCAGGGCGGTCACACTCGAGCCTGATGGCCCGGCGCGCGAGGTCCGCGCCGTGCTCTACTACCTCGACGACCGGACCGGGGTACTCGTCGTCGAGGGGCTCTCTCCCTTGGCCCAGGACCAGGCCTACCAGCTTTGGCTCATTCGGCCTGATGGCCGTCGGGACAATGGCGGGGTCTTCCGCGTAGAAGCGGCGGGCACGCTCACCCTCCACAGGGTCGAACCGCCCTCGCCGTGGCACCGCTACGCGGGCGTTGGCGTGACGGTTGAGCCGGCAACGGGCAGTCCGGGCCCCACAGGGCCGCGCGTGCTTCACGGAAGGCTGTAGCGGGAGCAGGTCCGACCAACGGGGGCTACGCCGACGCCAAGATGGCCTCGATGGACCCCTTGTCGGTCATGTCCTCGTAGAGGCGCAGCAGGTTGGCGTAGTGGAGCTGGCGCACGAGCCCGTCCAAGGGGATGCTGCTCTCGCCACAGGACTCGGGGATGGAGTGCTTCAGCGCCGTGCGCGGTTGACCTTGGTCAACGAGCTCGGCCACGTACTCTTTGATGCAGTCCAAGTAATGGATGTGGCGGTCGAGCACCTCGGGAATTTCGCCCCGCAGCAGCACGTCCCCGTGCCCTTGAATAATGCTCTCCAAGTTCATCTCCCGAATCCGCTGCAACGTGTGGCGGAGCTGCAGGCGGTCCCCCCAGGCGAAGTAGGGCAGAGGCATAACGGCATCGCCGGAGACGAGGATGCGGTCGCCTTCCACCAACACCCCGATGCCGTCCTCCGTGTGGCCCGGCAGGTGGATCAGCCGCAGGAGCCGATGTCCCAAGCGCAGCCCCATCTCGTGGTCGAACACAATATTGGGGATAACTAGCTCAACCTCGGCCAGTGCGGGCGTCTCCTCCTTCGCCGCTTGGAGGGAGCGCTCCCCGATCTCGAGCAGCTTTTGGCGGCACCGGCGGTGGGCGATGATCACTGCGTCCCGGAAGAGGTAGTTGCCGTAGACGTGGTCGGCGTGGAAGTGGGTGTTGATCACGAAGCGCACACCTCGCCGGCTGTGGCTGTAGACGAACTCGGCCATCGTCCGGCTTTCCTCGGGGAAGGGGAGTGTGTCAATGACGATGGCGCCTTCGTCGGTGAAGATCACTGTGGCCGTGACGTGGGCGTACAGCTCGCTGGTGAAGATGTGGATATCTTCCGAAATTCGTTCGCGTCGCATGATCTTCCGGGGCCCGGTTCGATTTTAGTGTACACGGGAAGCCGCGAGCTGTAAGTCTGTGTGGAGGATAACACCCTCACCCGTGGATGTCAACTTCCCTGTGCTTCCCTTTCCCCACAGGTGAGAGAGAGTTTCCACCCTTTCCTCACACAAGACTACATCCGGCAGCCGCGAAGCACGCCTGACACCCGGACCGCTTCGTTGGCCGGCATGGTGGGAAGCGCACGAAGTCTGACAGTCCAAGGAGGAACAATTTCTGCGGATTGATACCCAAGAAAAGCCATCGGTGGCATACACCGATGGCTTCCTGGGCGCCTCCACTGGGCCGTGGATGCCGGTTGCGTGTGTGAGCCTCTTCGGAACACGTGGGCACCTCCCTGGCACCCGCCCGGCCAACATGGCTGGCCGCTTGCGGTACCATGCCGGAAACCGGCGCCCATTGAGTGAGTGTTGGCTCAACGCGCCCGGCATGTCACCAACACAGCAGGGGAACGCCGATTCCATTGTAACCCTGTGCAGTGCAGCAGCAAATGGCGTCAAGTTTCCCCTCATCACGCCCTGTTCGATCCGAAGACGACTTCTGGCCGCACTTCGGGAGCACAGGGGCCTGATTGGGCCATGTGTGTGGCCGTAGGGTACCCATGTGTGCCCCTGAGAACACCTGGGGGAACCCTTTTTCACCCGCCTGAACGGTCCGGCCGTGTGCTGACAGGCTCGTCTGCCCGGCGTATACTGGAAGTGGGCATTCGCCGCCCGCTGTTCGAGCGGCTACAAGGAGGGGCAGACCATGAACACACATCACGTCTCACTCACGCCGGACCACATCGTGGCACAGACGCTCTACGATCCCCGCTTCGAGCACGATGCGTGTGGCATCGCCGTGTTGGCCCAAACGACCGGAGAAGCCTCCCACGAGTTGGTGGAGCGCGCCCTGCGGGCGCTGGTGAACATGACCCATCGCGGCGCTGTGGCCGCCGACGGCGTAACGGGGGATGGGGCCGGCATCTTGTTGCACCTTCCCCTCGACGTGCTGGCCCCCTTCATTCGCGACCGTGGCCACGAGGCCGTCCCGGGCGCGGTGGCCGTGGCCCAGTGCTTCCTGCCCATCTCGGCCGTGGAGGAAGCTCAGGCCGTCATTCAGGCGGCCGCCGAACGCCGGGGGCTCATCGTGCTCGGATGGCGCGAGGTGCCCGTCGATGAGTCCGTGTTGGGCCAAGCCGCGCGCCGGAGCCGGCCGGCCATCTGGCAGTTAATCGTGGCCCGGCCCAAGCGCATGGGCGCCCGCACCTTCGAGCGAACGTGCTACCTGGCACGCAAGGATGCGGAACGGGCGCTCCGGGAGGCAGAGGTGGAGGACGCCTACATCGCCTCCTTCTCCAGCCGCACCATTGTCTACAAGGGCATGCTCCAGCCGGCCCACGTGGACCGCTTCTACCTCGACTTGCAGGACCCGGCCTGCCGGAGCGCTGTGGCCGTGGTCCACACGCGCTTCAGCACCAACACCTTTCCCTCGTGGGCCCGTGCTCAGCCGTTCCGCATGGTGTGCCACAACGGGGAGATCAACACGCTCCAGGGCAACGTCAACTGGATGCGCGCCCGCGAAGTGGACTTGCCGCCCGAGCTCTGCCCGGTGATTGACGAGCGGGGCAGCGACTCCGCTATGGTGGACAACACAGTGGAGATGTTGGTCCACGCCGGCCGGGACATCCGCCACGTGTTGCTCATGCTCTTCTCCGACGCTTGGGATCACCACCCCGACTTGGACGAGGAGATCAAGGCCTTCTACGCCTACCACGAAGCGCTGATCGAGCCGTGGGACGGTCCTGCCGGCGTCTGCTTCACCGACGGGCGGGTGGCCGGAGCGCGCTTGGACCGCAACGGCCTGCGCCCCCTGCGCTATGACATCACCGGCGATGGGCTCCTGGTGGTGGCCAGTGAGGCCGGTGCCGCGGAGCTCGACCCAGCCGACGTGGTGGAGCACGGCCGCGTGGGGGCCGGCGAGATGATCGCCGCCGACGTGGTCGAAGGGTACATCGAACACAACGGCGAGCTGAAGCGCCGCTTTGCCCGCCAGAAGCCCTACACGATCATGGTCGGGCGACTGCGCCGCTTGCAAACGCCGATCACTGCCACGACGGCGCCTCGCCTGGAAACCCGCGCCCTGCAGACGCAGCAGATCGCCTTTGGCTACACGTCGGAGGAAATTCAGGTTCTGATGAAGCCGATGGTGTGGGATGCCAAGGAGCCCATCGGCTCGATGGGCGACGACACCCCCCACGCCGTCTTCAGCCGCCTGCCTCGGCCGCTCTTCCACTACTTCAAACAGCGTTTCGCCGAAGTCACCAACCCGCCCATCGACCCCATCCGTGAGCGAAGTGTGCTCTCCCTGCGCGTCCACTTGGGCGCCATGGTGCCCCTCTTGGACAGCGCCCCCGACGTGTCGGGCCGGCTTGTGTTGGAGAGCCCCTTCATCACCGAAGCCCAGCTCCGGGAAGTGGAAGCGTTGGGCGCCGACGACGCCCGCTTCCGCGCCCGCCGGCTGGACACCACGTTTCCGGCGGCCGAAGGGCCGGCGGGGCTGGAGCGCGCCGTTCACGCCCTGCGGGAGGAGGCGGCCAACGCGGTCCGGGAGGGTGCCACGCTCCTCATCCTGGACGACAGCGGCGTGAGCCCCGAACGGGCACCCATTCCCTCGCTGATGGCCGTGGGCGCCGTTCACCACCACCTGCTGCGCCAGGGGCTGCGGGCCCGCTGTTCCATCGTGGCCTACACGGGAGAACCCAGGGATCCACACCAGCTTGCCACGCTCATCGGCTACGGGGCCAACGCCGTCTGTCCTTGGCTGGCCTTGGAGACGGCCGTTCACATCGGCACCGAGGGATACCGCGGAAGGCGGCTCTCGCCAGAGGAAGCTGTGCGCAACTACCTCCGCGCAGCCGAGAAGGGCCTGCTCAAAATTATGACCAAGATGGGCATTGCCACGGCCGAAAGCTACTGCGGAGCCCAGATCTTCGAGGCCATTGGCTTGAACCAACAGGTGATCGACGAATGCTTTGCCGGCACTCCCTCCCGCATCGGCGGCGTGGGCTACGACGTGTTGGGGCGCGAGGTGCTGGAGTGGCATCGTCACGCCTTCGATGCGGCCAACGGAAAGGTCGAGCTCCCCTCGTTCGGCTACTTCAAGTACAAGAAGCAGGGAGAATACCATGCCTTTAACCCCCACGTGGTGCGCGCGCTCCAGAGGGCGGTGCGCATCGAGGGCGTGCTCAACGGCCACTTTGAGGAGGGCTTTGCCGCCTATCGCCAGTACGCTGACCTGGTGGACAACGCCCCCCCGGCCGAGCCGCGCGACTTCCTGGCGTTGGCCCCCGCTGCACCGATTTCGGTGGACGAGGTCGAGCCGGTCGAGGCCATTGTGCGCCGCTTTTCCACGGCGGCCATCTCCTTTGGCTCCATCTCGGCCGAGGCCCACGAGGCCCTGGCCATCGCCATGAACCGCTTGGGTGGCATGAGCAACAGCGGCGAGGGAGGGGAGGACCCCAGGCGCTTCGGCACCGAGCGCAATAGCGCCTGCAAACAGGTGGCCAGCGGCCGCTTCGGGGTCACGCCGGCCTACTTGATGTCGGCCCGCGAACTCCAGATCAAGATGGCCCAAGGTTCCAAGCCGGGCGAGGGCGGTCACCTGCCGGGACGCAAGGTCACCGTCGAAATTGCGGCCATTCGCCACACGGAGCCGGGCACGCCTCTCATCTCGCCGCCACCGCACCACGACATTTACAGCATCGAGGACTTGGCCCAGCTCATCAGCGACCTGCGCACCATCAACCCGGACGCCACCATTAGCGTCAAGTTGGTCGCACAGGCCGGCGTGGGCACCATAGCGGCCGGCGTGGTCAAGGCCGGCGCCGATGTGGTGCTCATCAGCGGCGACAGCGGCGGCACCGGCGCCTCGCCCATCACCAGCATCAAACACGCCGGCGTCCCTTGGGAGCTGGGATTAGCCGAAACGCAGCAGACCCTCATCGCCAACGGCCTGCGCGACCGGGTGCGCCTGCGCGTGGACGGCGGCCTGCGCACGGCTCGTGACGTGTTGATCGCCGCCCTCTTGGGCGCCGACGAGTTCTCCTTCGGCACATCGGCCCTCGTGGCCGAAGGGTGTGTCATGGCCCGCGCGTGTCACATGAACACGTGCCCGGTGGGCATCGCCACCCAGAAGCCCGAGCTGCGGGCCAAGTTCACCGGCAAGCCCGAGCACATCATGGCCTTCTTCCTCTACATTGCCGAAGACCTGCGCCACCTGTTGGCCCAACTGGGAGTTCGCTCCCTCGACGAGGTGATTGGCCGCAGCGATCTGTTGGTCCAAGTGCCCGCGGACATTCCCGCCGACGTGGACATGCGGCTGCTCCTCACACGCCTGCCGGGCCCGCGGCGCTTCGAGGGGCGCGTGGTGGGGCGCCGACTGGTCACGCTCGACGAGCGGGTCAAGCGGGACGCGCTGCGTGACTTGGCCTTAGTGGGGCGCGTGCGCCGCACCTATCTGATCCGCAACGTGGACCGCACGGTGGGTGCGGGCCTCTCAGGCGAGCTGGCCCGCCGCCACGGTGACGCCGGCCTGCCCGACGGCACCGTCCAGCTTCACTTCATCGGCTCGGCCGGCCAGAGCTTCGGCGCCTTCATCTTGCCGGGCATGACGTTGCGGCTTGAGGGAGTGGCCAACGACTACGTGGGCAAGGGCATGGCCGGCGGGCGCATTGTGCTCATGCGCCCCGAAGACGCCCGTTGGCGTGCCGAGGCGCCCATCCTGGGGAACGTGGCCCTGTACGGCGCCACCGGCGGCGAACTCTTCGCCGCCGGCCGCGCCGGTGATCGCTTTGCCGTGCGCAATTCCGGCGCCACGGCAGTGGTTGAGGGCGTCGGCGCCCACGGGTGTGAGTACATGACCGGAGGCGTCGTGGTGATCCTCGGTTCCACGGGCTACAACTTCGCGGCCGGCATGTCGGGCGGCGTGGCCTACCTGTACGACCCCGAGAACCGCCTGCCGTCGGTGTTGAACCGCGAGTTTGTGGACCCCATGCCCCTCGCCGAGGCGGACGTTGAGCGCGTTCGCTCCCTGATCGAGCGGCACGTGGTCGAGACGGGAAGCAGGCTGGGGCGCATCCTGCTCAGCACGTGGGAGACGGCTCAACACCACTTCGTGAAGGTGGCCCCCAGGCCCCATGAGACGTGAGGCCGGAGAACTCGAAGAGCTCCACAGGTGTTTCCTCATGTCAACGCCCGGCACCACAAACGGTGCCGGGCGTTTTCTGGGCGGCCCCGCAGGGCTCCACGTCTTACCGTCCCTGGAGCAAGAGGCGGCGCCCAAAAATCCAGAGGGGAACCAGCAGGAGCAAGAGCGGGCTGCCGAGGACGCCGACCCAGATGGCCGCGTCAACGGCCAGCTGGAGCACCCGCACCAACACGCGCCACGCGGCCTCGAACGTCTCACCCGGCGACCAGGGGGGCGGCTCTTGGTCCGCCTTGGGGAGCAGGGGCTGGAGCTCGACAGTGATGGTGGAGAAGGCCGTGCGGCGTTCCAACACATTTCGTTGAGCCTTGAGGCGCTCCAACTCCTCTTCCACGTAGCGCAACTGTTCGTTCACCCGGAGGGCTTCCTCCACCGTGCGGGCCTCGTCAAGGAAACTCCGAATGCGGTTGGCCGTGGCCTCCAAGTTGCGGATGCGCGCCTCCAGGTCCACGTACTGGTCCGTCACGTCCTGTCCGGTGGTCGTCTCGTCCAGCACCTTGCCCAGCCGGCGGAGCTGTTCCAGGGCTTCCTCGAAGCGCTCGGCCGGCACGGCGAAGGTCATCACTGCGTAGGGGCGTTCCTGCTCATACCAGGTGCGCGAGTTGAGCACGTAGCCGCCGTACTGGGATGTTAAGAGCGTCACTTGGTTGAGCGCGCTGAAGATGTTCTCCACTTCCAGGCGCATCGTGGCGTTCTTGACGATCTTGCGGTCCGGCGCCGGCATCACGAGGTCGTTGCCGGCCGGCGAGGCGCCCGTGGGAAGCTCGGCTGGGGCTTCGGCAGCCACTTGGGCCTCGGCTTCCGGCATCTCCGTGGCGCCGGCAAACCAGCGCTTCTCCTCGGCCGGCACACTTTTCACGACTCGCCTCTCCTCGGCCCCCTCTGCAGAGGCGTTCTGGCGGGCAAATCGTTCCACCCGCGCGCTCGCGCATCCGACCAGGACAACGAGCACCAGCACGCTTGTCAGGATGGCAATCGAGCGTTTCATGGCCTCCTCCTTTCTGGCTGGACACTTTGCCTGTCGGGGTCTCTGCCGTCAGGACGCTCTGCTGGGCGGGAAAGTTCCCGTCGAGCGCCGTTTGACGTGTCGGGAGAGCAGGCCCAAAATTACCAAGACATGCCCGCACAAGTGAAGGAGACGGCCACTTCAGACGACGTGCTTCGCACCAGAATTCACGTTGTGCCGCCACAGGTTCAACAGAGGAGGTGTCAACCATGAGCGTTCCCTTCGTTCCCGGCGAGACGGTGGCCGTACCGGAGATCAAGTTCAAGGACCAGGTTCGCCTGCCGGCCTCGAAGACAGCCCTCATCGTGGTGGACATGCAGAACGACTTTGTAAAGGAAGGGGGCTCGCTCGTGGTGCCCACGGCCATCGAGACGGTGCCCCATATCCAGGCCCTGTTGGAATCGGCGCGCTCCGCCGGCGTTCGCGTGGCCTACACCCAGGACACCCACTTCGAGGGAGACCCGGAGTGGCAGATCTGGCCCGAGCACTGTCGGGCCGGCACGTGGGGGTGGAAGATCGTGGACGAGCTCAAGCCCCGGCCCAACGAAATCGTCTGCCAGAAGAGCCGCTATGACGGATTTTACGACACGTGGTTGGACCACTTCCTCACCCGCGTGTGGCAGGTAGAACACCTTGTCATTGTGGGCACGGTCTCGAGCATCTGTGTGCTCCACACAGCGGCTTCGGCCGGGTTGCGCTGGTTCCACATCGTGGTGCCGGCCAACGGCATCTCCGCCCTGACGGAGTTCGACCAAGCCCTCACACTCCGCCAGGTCTCGTGGCTCTACGTGGGCGACGTGGTGCGCCGCGTTGAGGACATCGTGTTCGAGCCCGATTCGACGTAACCCACGGGCCCCGGGGCAGGGGAAGCCCGGCGGGGATGACACGTCTCGAGGAGGCCAATCATGCTCGCTTTTGTCCTAAGCGGTGGGGGCAACCGGGGCGCGCTCCAAGTGGGCGCGCTCCAGGTGCTGCTCGAGGCGGGCATCAAGCCCGATCTGGTGGTGGGCACTTCGGTGGGCGCGGTCAACGCCCTCTTCCTGGCCTGCGACCCCACGCCTCGGGGAGCGTATCGCCTGGCCGAGGTGTGGCTTCAGGTGCGCAAGGAGGATGTCTACCCCGGCACCCACCTGACTGCGCTCTGGAACCTTGCCCGCCGGCGGGAGAGCCTGTTCAGCAACGCCAACTGGTATCGCTTCGTCCACCGCCACATGCCTGTCCGGCGCTTTGGCGAGCTCCAGGTGCCGGGCTACGCCGTGGCCACTGACCTGGAGACGGGACGCGTTCACGTGTTCGGCGACGACCCGGACGAGCACATCATCGACGGCATCATGGCCAGCACGGCCTTGCCTCCCCTGCACCCGCCCTGGCGGGTCGGCGGCCGGCGGTACATTGACGGCGGCGCCGTGGCCGATCTGCCCGTGCGCGTGGCCATGGAGCGGGGCGCCGACGAGATCGTGGCGCTCAACCTGGCCAACACCCTGACGCCCGGCGAACAGCTGCGCACCTTGGCCGGCATCGTCCACCAGGCCATTGGGGCGCTCATCGTCCGCCACGTGACGGCCGACCTGGAGTACGCCCAACTCCGAAATGTCAGGGTGCGCACCATCCAGCTCCGCCACCAGCTCTCCCTGCCCCCGTGGGACTTCAGCCACTCGGCCGAGCTGATCGCCTTGGGCCGGGAGATCGCCCGTGCTGCTCTCCAGGCCGAGCCCTTCGAGTCCCCTTCGTGGCGCGACCGTTTGGCCGCCCACGTCGCCCGCGTGTCGGCTCCCATGCTGGACGCAGTGCAGAACGTCATTGGGCGTCGCCTCGTGGCCCGCTGAGCCGTGCGCCTGCGGGCGGCGCCGGCTTGGCTGCCCTCTGCTTCGCGGTCTGGCACGCGTCCCGCGGGCCGGCGCGTTTTTTGACATGTCTTGCGAAAGGCTGTATCGTCTAAGCACCTCGAACAGACGTCATGTCCCCGTCTATCGGAGGAGGGACCGTGGAGCGATGCCCAATTTGTGAGGAGCGAAGGCCGGAAAAGGTCGAATTCGCCAACGCCGAGTGTACCAACTGCGGGCGTTACGTCTGTTACGACCATGCTATCCGGGTACAGCGGGGCAGTTTTCTCTGCCTGACGTGCTACGAGGCCGACGAGGAGTTTTACCGCCAACATCGCCGGCTGATTCAGCGCCCGCGGTACAACGTGCCCCGCTCGCCCGACCAACACCCCAACACGCGCCGACGTGTCCGTCAAAGTCAGAGCGCGCCGGCCACGCAAGGTCTGCTGGCCCGCCTGCGAGCACGACTGGGCCTCTGAATGGCGAAACTCGGAAAAGGCATGGCCGCCTCTTCGTGCCGGAGGCGGTGGAGCAGGTGCAGTGGACCGGAAGTGTGGACGGGGGGAAGAGCAGAATGGTGGAGGTTGTGCGTCTGTGGGAAGCTGAGACCGTGTATGCCCTGCTCAGGGCCGCCGGCATCTTCGTGGCCGTAGCCATCCTCGCCCGTTTGCTCCTCGCCCTGGCCGACCGCTACCTGTGGAAGCTCACCCACCGCTCGCGCACCACCCTTGACGACGTGCTCTTCAACGCCGTGCGCGGCCCCCTCTTCTGGCTCATCCTGGTCTTGGGCGCCAGGCTGGCCGTTATCTCCTTGGACTTCCTGACAGAGGAGTGGCAGGGCCTGTTCGACGGCATCATCTTCACGGCCGGGGTGCTGGCCGTCTACATCCTCTTCTATCGCCTCGTGCGCGACGTGCTCAACTGGTACGTCGAGCATGTGGCTGAGCGCACCGACTCCACCCTGGACGACCTGCTGGTGCCCTACATCCGCCGCGTGCTCCTGGTGGTGCTCACCGTGTTGGCCGCGCTCACCGTGCTCGATCACTTCGGCGTGGAGGTGACCACGCTGTTGGCCACGCTGGGCGTGGGCTCCTTGGCCGTAGCCCTCGCCGCCCAAGCAACCCTGCGGGATGCCATCAGCGGGGTGATGATCCTGCTCGACAGGCCCTACCGCATCGGCGACCGCGTGCTCCTGCCGGCCCAGGAAATTTACGGCGACGTGATCGACATCGGCCTGCGCTCCACCCGCATTCTCACCCGCGATCACCGGGTGGTCACCATTCCCAACTCCCTGATGACCGAGGGCATGATCATCAACTACGCCTACCCCGACGACCGCCTGCGCATGGATCTCCCCGTGGGCGTGGCCTATGGATCCGACCTGGCCCACGTCCGAGAGGTCTTGCTGGAGGCAGTGCGCGGCATCGAGGGCGTCTTGGAGGAGCCGCCGCCGAGGGTGTTGGTGCGGGGCTTTGGCGACTCGGCCGTGAACCTCATCATCCGGCTGTGGGTGGACTCGTTCGTGAACCGCACGCCTGTCATGGATCGCGTCTACCGCGCGGCCTACCGCGCCCTCAACGAGGCCGGCGTCGAAATTCCCTTCCCCCAGCGCACCGTCTGGCATCGGCTGGAGCCCCAACACGCTGCCCGCTGGCAGCAGGTGCTCTCCCCGCAGCCCATTGAAGAAGACGGAGTGGAACACTCATGAGCGACCGAACCGGAGCCGGACACTCCATGCCCCTGGCCGATTTGTTGAGCGCACTGCCCACCTACCGCACGCCAGCGGAGGCTCTCGGCCACATTCGCGTGCGGGGCATCACCAGCGACTCCCGCCGCGTGAAGCCCGGCGTGCTCTTCGTGGCCTACCCCGGCGTGTGGGTGGACGCTCACCGCTACATCCCCGACGCCGTGGCACGGGGTGCCGTGGCCGTGGTGGGCGAGCGCCCCGCCGACGAGTACTCTTCCTTCCCCGTGCCCTATGTTCAAGTGCCCGACGGGCGGGAGGCCCTGGCCTGGTTGGCCGCAGCCTGGCACGGCCACCCCTCACGCCGGCTGCGCGTGATCGGCATCACGGGCACGGACGGCAAGACCACCACGACCGCCCTCACGGCCGCCGTCCTGGAGGCCACCGGGGCCACGGTGGGCGTGATCAGCACCATTGGCGCCCGCATCGGCCACCACCAGGTGGAGACGGGCGCCCACGTGACCACGCCCGATGCCCTGGAAACCCAAGGCTACCTGGGCCGCATGGTGGAGGCCGGCGCCCGCTACGCCGTGATCGAGACCACCTCCCACGGGTTGGCCCAGCACCGGGTGACCGGCGTGGCCTTCGACGTGGCCGTGGTGACCAACATCACCCACGAACACTTGGACATCCACGGCACGGTTGAGAATTACCGCAAGGCCAAGGCCATGCTCTTCGCCTCCCTGGCCACGGCCTACCGAAAGCCCGAGACGCCCAAAGTCTCCGTGCTGAACGCGGACGATTCCAGCTACCAGTATCTCCGCCACCACGCCGCCGACATAACGATCACCTACGGCGTGGAGGCGCGGGCCGACGTGCGCGCGGTGGACATCCGGTACACGAACCAGGGCACGCGGTTCACCGTCGAGAGCCCTGTGGGGCGTTTCCAGCTCTTCACTCACCTCTTGGGAGGCTTCAACGTCTACAATGCCCTGGCCGCCACGGCCGTGGGCCTCTCCCAAGGGGCCACGGCCGAGCACATTCAGGCCGGCATCGCCCGGGTGGAGCGCGTGACCGGCCGCATGGAGCCCATCGACGAGGGGCAGGACTTCCTGGCCCTCGTGGACTTCGCCCACACGCCCGTTTCCCTGGAGCAGGCATTGAAGGCCGCCCGCACCATGGCCGAGGGGCGGGTCATTGTGGTCTTCGGCTCGGCCGGCCTGCGGGACGTGGCCAAGCGCAGCATGATGGGGCGAGTGGCCGCCCGCTTCGCCGACTTGGCCGTCTTCACCGCCGAGGACCCGCGCACCGAGGATGTCAACGAGATTATCGCCGAGATTGCCCGGGGCGCCCGGGCGGCCGGCGCCCGGGAGGGGCGTGACTACGTCTGCATTCCCGACCGGGCCGCGGCCATCGAGTGGGCCGTCTTCCAGGCCGAGCCGGGCGATGTGGTCATGGCGTGCGGCAAAGGGCACGAGCCCACCATGTGCTACGGTGAAACCGAGTATCCCTGGAACGAACACGAAGTGATGCGCGCCGCCATCCGCAAACGACAGCAGCAGGAGCGCCATGATCGGTAGCTTGGAGGGCACGCTCCTGTTCCGGGGGGAAGATTGGATGGTGCTCGACGTGGGCGGGGTGGGGTACCGTGTCCACGTGCCCCCGCCTCTGGCCGCTCAAGCGGGCCCGGAGGGCACCCGGGTGCGGCTCTACACCCACCTCCACGTGCGCGAGAACGAACTGAGCCTGTACGGCTTCAAGACGCGGGAGGAGTTGGAGCTCTTCGAGTTGCTGCTCGGTGTCAGCGGAGTGGGGCCCAAGGTGGCCTTGGCCTTCCTCGCCACGTATGATCCGGCCACCATCGTCCACGCGATCGTCAACGAACAACACGAGATGCTCACCCGCGTGCCGGGTGTGGGCACCCGCACGGCGCGGCGCGTGGTGCTCGACTTGAAGGCCAAGGTGGAACGGCTTACCGTCGCCGGCGCGCCGGCGACATCGGCCGACGCCGATGCCCTGAGCGCCCTCACCGCCCTGGGATACAGCCTCCGCGAGGCCCAAGCGGCTCTCCGTGGACTTCCCCCCGACCTGTCGCTGGAGGAGAGGATTTTTCGCGCCCTTCAACGGCTGAGCGAGTAGCACGTGCCACGATGATCTCTGTGAGGAGTCACCGAACCGATGAACACACCGTCCGCTCAACCCCAACTTCTGGAACAGACGCAGAACGGGCCGGTCGAGAGGCCCGACGTTTCCGTCGTCATTCCCCTGTACAACGAGGAAGAGAGCATTCCCGAGCTGTACCGTTCGCTCACCGAGGTGTTGGAAGCCCTTGGCCGCCCCTACGAGATTATCGTGGTGGACGATGGCTCCACCGACGGCAGCTATCCCCTCTTGCGCCGTTTGGCCGCCGAGGACCGGCGCCTCAAAGTCGTGCGCCTGCGCCGCAACTTCGGCCAAACCGCGGCCTTCGCGGCCGGCTTCGACAGGGCGCGGGGTGACGTGATCGTCACCATGGACGCGGACTTGCAGAACGACCCGCGCGACATCCCCAAGCTGCTGGCCAAGATCGACGAGGGCTTCGACATCGTGAGCGGCTGGCGGGTCAACCGGAAGGACCGTTTCTTGGACCGCAAGCTCCCCTCCATGATCGCCAACCGGCTGATCTCCAACGTAACGGACGTGCGCCTGCACGACTACGGCTGTTCGCTCAAAGCGTATCGAGCCGACGTGATCCGCGAAGTGCGCCTCTACGGCGAGCTCCACCGCTTCATTCCGGCCTTGGCCAGCCAAGTGGGCGGCGCCGTGGCCGAGGTGCCGGTCAACCACCATCCCAGGCGATACGGGCGTTCCAAGTACGGCCTGAGCCGCACCGTTCGGGTCATCCTCGACTTAATCACCGTCTGGTTTCTGGGCACGTACTCGACTCGCCCCCTCCACGTCTTTGGCACGCTAGGACTGGGCGCGGCCGGCGTGGGCGTGCTCCTCGGCGTCTACTTGGCCCTGGTGAAGTTCATCGGCCACCAGGACATCGGCACGCGCCCCCTGTTGCTGCTCGCCGTGCTCCTCATCGTGGTGGGCATTCAGCTCATCACGATGGGGCTGCTGGGCGAGATGATCATCCGCACCTACCACGAGAGCCAGGGCAAGCCCATCTACATAGTGCGGGAAGTGCTCAACGGGGACGAATGAGGTGAGGAGCGAGGAGGGACCCGGGAGCTCCGTTGCCCCCGGGCGGCGTTCACGCGGGCACGGGGAAGCGCAGGGCCAGTTCCTTGACGGCGGCGCGCACTTCGTCGTGGACGCGGGCATCGTCCGGGTGATGGAGCGTGCGGGCGATGAGCTCGCCCACCAGGCGCATCTCCTCCTCGCGGAAGCCCCGCGTCGTCAGGGCCGGCGATCCCAAGCGGATGCCGCTGGTCACGAAGGGGCTCTCGGGGTCGAAGGGGACCATGTTCTTGTTGGTGGTGATGTTCACGTTGTCGAGCACTTTTTCGGCCCGCTTGCCCGTGAGCCCCACGGGACGAACGTCCACCAGCATCAGGTGGGTGTCGGTGCCGCCGGAGACAATGCGCAGCCCGTGGCCGGCCAGAGTCTCGGCCAAGGTCTTCGCGTTGGCGACCACTTGGCGGCCGTAGTCGCGGAACTCGTCGGTCATGGCCAGCTTGAAGGCCACGGCCTTGGCGGCGATGATGTGCATAAGTGGGCCACCCTGTGTGCCGGGGAAGACGGCCTTGTTGATGACTTGAGCGTACTTTTCGCGGGCCAGGATGAAGCCGCTGCGCGGCCCCCGCAGGGTCTTGTGGGTGGTGCTGGTGACCACGTCGCAGTAGGGCACCGGGTTGGGGTGGACGCCGGCCGCCACCAGGCCGGCGAAGTGGGCCATGTCGCACATGAGGTAGGCCCCCACGTCGTCGGCAATGGCCCGGAACGCCTCGAAGTCCCACAGCCTCGGGTAGGCACTGGCTCCCGTGAGGATCAGCTTGGGGCGGTGCTGGCGCGCCAGGCGGGCGACTTCGTCCATGTCGATGGTCTCCGTCTCCGGGGAGACGCCGTAGTGGACGATGTTGTAGAGCATCCCGCTGAAGTTGACCGGGCTCCCGTGGGTTAAGTGCCCCCCTTGGTCCAGCTTCATGCTCAGGATCGTGTCGCCGGGCTCCAGCAGGGCGAAGTAGACGGCCATGTTGGCTTGGGAGCCCGAATGGGGCTGGACGTTGGCGTACTCCGCCCCGAAGAGGGCCTTCACGCGCTCGATGGCCAGGGATTCGACGATGTCCACGTACTCGCACCCGCCGTAGTAGCGCCGACCGGGATACCCCTCGGCGTACTTGTTGGTCAACACGCTGGCGGCCGCCTCCTTGACGGCTCTGGCCGTGTAGTTCTCGGAGGCAATCAACTCCAACTTCTCGCGCTGGCGACGTTCCTCGAGGTGGATGGCTTCGGCCAGCTCCGGGTCCACCGTTTCGAGGGGGGCGTCGAGCAACCCGAGTTCCAGGTGGGGTGTGGAGACGCTCATGGTTCGCTCACCTCACTTTCTCCGCAGGGGATAGCCGTGTGTGCTTGTCTCCTCTTCAGGGCAGGTCGGCGTTTGCCGCTGTGCGGGGGCTAGGATACCCCATGAGGGAGATTGTGGCAAGCCGACGCCCCGCGTTCACTCGGCCCAGATCTCCACCAGCTCGAAGCGTTCCACGTCCACCAGGCCCTTGTCGGTGAGTTTCAGCTTGGGGATCACCGGCAGGGCCAGGAAGGAAAGGGTCATGTAGGGTGACGAGAGCCGACATCCCAGGGCGCGGGCCACCACGTGAATGGCCTCATCGGCTCTGGCCACCTCTTCCAGCGAGCGGTCGCTCATGAGGCCGGCGATGGGCAGGGGGAGCGCGGCCAACACGCGCCCGTCGGCCACGGCCACTTGGCCCCCGCGCAGGCGTTCGATCTCCCGCACGGCCAGCAGCATGTCCTCGTCGTTGGTGCCCACCACGATGATGTTGTGGGAGTCGTGAGCAACGCTGCTCGCCAAAGCCCCTCGTCGGAGCCCGAAGCCGGTCACAAAGCCGACGCCCACGTTGCCGGTGCCCCGGTGGCGTTCGACCACGGCCAGCTTGAGCAAGTCCCTGGCGGGATCGGCCACGGCCAAGCCATCTTGGACACGGGCCGGTACCACCTGCTCCTCGGTCACGATTTGGCCTTCGAGGGCTACAATGGCCCGCACGTGTGTGCGCCCTTCGGGAACCGGCACTTGGAAGCCGGCAAAGGCCTGCCAGTTGATGTGGACGCTTGGGGGCAGCGTGGCCGGCGGCCGGGGCACGTCCACGATCAGGCGCCCCTGTCGTGCCACGACGCGGCCGGCCACGAGCACGTCCCGCACGGCAAAACTCGGGAGGTCCTCGAGCACCACAATGTCGGCCCGCCAGCCGGGGGCGATGGCTCCGTACCCCAGCCGGTCGAGGCCGAACCACTCGGCCGGGTTGAGGGTGCCCATGCGAATGGCCGTGATGGGGTCGAGCCCCAACCCTATGGCCTTGCGGACCAAGTGGTCCACGTGGCCTTCGCGCAACAGGTCGCCGGGGTGGCGGTCGTCGGTGGCCCAACAGCAGCGGCGGCTGTTCTGGGGTGTCACGATGGGCAACAGGGCCTCCAGGTTGCGGGCGCTGCTCCCCTCCCGGATGAAGACGTAGAGGCCGCGGCGCAGTTTCTCGGCGGCCTCGTCGGCGCGGGTGCTTTCGTGGTCGGAGCCGATGCCCGCGGCCGCGTAGGCGTTCAGGGCCTTGCCCCCTAGGCCAGGACAGTGGCCGTCCACGGGCACACCCCGGCTGTGGCTGATGGCCAGTTTGGCCATAACGTGGGGGTCACCGGCGATGACGCCGGGAAAGTTCATCATCTCCGCCAAGCCCAGCACGCCCGGCTCGTCGAAGAGGGGCTCCAAATCCTCCGCGCGCAGCTCGGCGCCGGCCGTCTCCATGTGGGTGGCCGGCACACACGAGGAGGCCATGACGAAGATGCTCATGGGCACGCCGGCGCGGCTTTCCAGAATGTACCGGATGCCCTCCAGGCCGTGGACGTTGGCGATCTCGTGGGGGTCGAGGATGGCCGCCGTGGTGCCACGGGGCACCACGGCGCGGGCGAACTCGGGAACTGTCACTTGGGAGCTTTCCACGTGCATGTGGGCGTCGATCAGCCCGGGGCAGAGCACACAGCCGCTCACGTCCATTTCGGCGTGTCCTCTGTACTGTCGGCCTATGCCGGCCACGTGGCCGTCCACGATGGCCACGTCCGCCTCCTCCAGCGTGCCGTCGAAGACGTTGACGAGCCGACCACCACGGAGCACGAGGTCAGCCGGCTCGTCGCCGCGCGCCACGGCGATGCGGCGCTCCAGGGTGTTGTCCATCGTTGGACCTCCTCTCCCGTTGACCAAGATGCTTCGAGAACGCGAGGGTGTATTAACCCCCTATTCTCTTTCCTTTTGGCCCCATTGGCAAATCCCGGAGCTCACCATCACTGACCACACAATAGCACATTGTCCACCCACATGCGGGTGGCCCCGCCCTGACCGTCGTTCTTCACGCCTATGTAGATGTAGACAGTCTGGCCGGCAAAGGCGGAGAGATCGGCCTGGAAGAGGCGCCATTCGGAGCGGTTTTCCAACGTCGCGAGGAGCACCTTGGCCACCGCGCCCTCGGCGTCGAGGATGGCGATGTACTGGCCGTCGTTGCCGGGGTTCCCGTCGGCCTCGGCCAGGTACCAGAGGGAGAGGGTGACGGGCCGGTCGGCCGGCAGGGTGACCTGCTGACGGGCCGAGGTCCACACTGTTCGCCCGGGCCGTTGTCCGCTCTCGAGCCCCACGAAGAGGCTGCGCGCCCCTGAGAGGGGGCGAGTCACATATCGGGCTCCGGAGAGCTGCCAGCCCCCGTCCGACTCCATGTCGCCGTTCACGGGCACGTCGAGGCAGGCCGGCACGCTTGGCGGCGTGGCCGTGGGCGTTGGCGGCGGCGTCGGCGTTGGGCTCGCCGGGGGTGCCGGCGTGGCCGTTGGCGTTGGCGAGGGGGTGGGCGTTGGGCTGACCGGAGGTGCTGGCGTGACCGTTGGCGTTGGCGTGTGTGTGGGCGTCGGGTGAGCGGGCGACGTGGCCGAGCCTGCTGCGCGAACAACGACGGGCAGGTAGACCAAGGCAGGGGGCGAAACGGGCGTGACTGTGACGCTGGCCGAAGGCGTTGTCGGCGGCGGATAGGCTGATGGTGTGGGCGTGGCCGTAGGCGTCAGAGTTGGCGTGGGCGTGGGCGTGGCGCCCGGCACGCGGAAGGTGTGAACGTGGTTCCCGGACACCCCATCGGCACGGTACGCCACCACCTCGAGCGTGTGTTCTCCCGGCGAAAGCTCGGCGGGGTCGAGGGTGAGGCTGAAGGGGGGCAGCCCATCGGCGTCGAGCACCTGGCCGTCCACGCGCAACTCCACGCGGACGACCGTGGGGCTCACCGTGGGGTTGATGGTCACGGGGTTTTCCACCGTGGCGCCATTGGCCGGCTCGTCGAAGTTGACTTCGGGCGGCATGGCCTGCATCCGCTCCCACATGGCCTGGCGGATGGCCGGCAGGCGGCCGTACAGGTAATTCCCCGGGCAGACCGTTCGGCTGTTGGCGTCCCGGTGGCCCAGCACGCCGAAGGGGAACCACGTGTTCACGAAGAACCCGGGCTCCAGGGGGTGAATGCCGTAGCGGTTGGCCCTTGCGGCCAGGAAGCGGACCAGGGCCTCCTCGGCTGCCGCCGGCACGGGGGCGTTCTGGTAGTTGCCCAACACCGAGATGCCCAGGCTGCCGTAGTTGTACCCGTAGGTATGCCCGCCGACGACCAGTCTGCCGTCCACTTCGCCGCCGTACCGCCCCTCGTAGATGCGCCCCTGCCGGTCCACGAGGAAGTTGTAGCCGATGTCCCCCCAGCCGCGCGTGACGGCGTGGTAATAGTAAATGGCTCGCACAGCCGCGGCCGGATCGGTGATGGTGTTGGAGCCGGCCGTGTGGTGAATGAAGATCTTCTGAGGTGCCCGGTACTGTGGGGGCCAGATTTCGCGCCCTTGCTCGTCGAACCGCAACAGCTCGTCGGCGCCCCACTGGGCCCGCGAGATGATGGGGGGCTCGTCTGCTGTGCCGGAGGCGGCTGCCGTGGCCCGCGTGAGCGAGAGCGCGGAGGGGCCTTGGCGCGTGTCCAGATAGGTGACTTTGAGGTTGCGGAAAAGCGTGGTGGGGGCTATGCCCTCGGAGGTGAGGCGAAACTGGAACCACTGGCCGGTCCCGATGAGGATGGCCGACCCCGTGGGGTCGGCGAACTCCGGGCGGTCGAGCCCGTCGATGGCCAGGGGCTGCCAGGGTGTCCAGTTCACGCCGTCCTGGCTCAGCCGTACTTCCAAGGAGGCAGTCACGCCGGGGGGAATGGGCGTCTCCCACGTGATGCCCAAGGCCATGAACTCGAAGTCGGCCTTCACGGGGGGAGATTCGTACAGGCCGGCCGTGGAGACCAGGGCCAGGCCGTTGGCATGGGGCACGAAGCCCCGCATGGCCGTGGCCTGAAAGCCGGCGAGGGCCATCTGCCACTCACCCACTTTCACCGGCGGCGATGCCTGCACGTGCTGGGTGTTGGCGCGGAGAAGCACGGCTGCCCACACCATGAGGAGGAGGGAGAACCGTCGAAATGCGCTCGTTGGCCTGCTCATCGTCCTGCTCCTTGTACGGAGGTCTTGCCTTCTCACCTCCAATGGTATGGCAGGAAGATGGACGGGGGATATACATGATGCACATGTTCGATGAAAATTCGTACAAACAGTGCAACAGGGGATGTTTGAAGGCGGGGGGAAGTCAGCCTACACGTTGGCCAGGGGCTCCCGGACCAAAGGGCACGTGCTGCACCGGAAGGAGCCGCCCAGCTTGATGACCTCGTTGTACTCCAGCTCCACCACGTCCAGGCCGTGTTGGCGCAGGAGGGCGTTCACCCTGTGCTGGCGCGCGTCCGAGATGACCGTCTCGGGCGAGAGGGAGAGCACGTTGGTGGCCAGCTCGAACTGCTCCTCGGCCGTGACGGGCACCAGGCGATGGCGTTGCCGGAGGGTTTGCAGGGAGGGTTCTTCGAGAGCCGGCGGGTAGACGAGGGCCAAGCCGTTTCCCACCAAGTTGAAGACCACATCCAAGTGCAAATACGGGGGCCTCAGGTAGAGGGGCACAATCTCGAAACGGTCTCCGAAGTGCTCCTGGAGCCACCGGATGCCCTCCGGGTTCGTGCGAATGCTCCGGCCGACGTAGAGGGTGTGGCCGTCCAGCACGATGTCCCCTCCTTCGACCACGCCGTCGGTGACCTCGAAGGCGGGACCCTCCAGAGCGCCGAGGACGGGAGCGAGCGCTTTGGGCTCGTTGCGGCGGATGGGCTCCTTGAGAGCGCAGACGACGAACGTGTCGTGAATGACCAGGGCCACGTCGCGGGTGAAGACCTGCTCCGGCGAATCGTCGCGCCGTTCGACCCAGTGGATGTCCACGCCCCGGCGGGCCAATGTCTCGACGAACCGCTCGTGTTGCCGGACGAGGAGCTCGACGCTGGGCGGGGCGACGGCGAAGTAGTGAGCTTGGGTTTCGTTGATGGGCGGGTGCAGCCTAAAGTGGTCGATGGGCCCGAGCAGCACACTTCGGAGGGCCCCGACTTCGGAATCGGCGAAGACGTTCACGGGCAGCTTCCTCCTCACGCTGTGGGGCGGTGTTTCACGTGCCGGTCCAGGAACTGGACCACTTTGGGATAGGCGTCCAACCGGTTCTTCAGCTTCACCAGGCCGTGGCCTTCGTCTTCGTAGACCAAGTACTCGACGGGCACACGGCGTTCCCGCAGGGCCTGCACGATCTGTTCGGCCTCGCTCACGGGCACACGGGGATCGTTGACGCCGTGGATGACCATCAGCGGGGCGCGGATGCGCTCCACGTGGTTGATGGGGGAGATGGAGACCAGGAACTCGCGGTCCTCCTCCAAGGAGCCGTACTCCTTCTCGCGCAGTTTGCGCCGCCAGGGGCCGGTGTTCTCCAAGAAGGTGACGAAGTTGGCGATGCCCACAATGTCCACGCCAGCGGCCCACAGCTCAGGGTACGTTACCATGCACGCCAACACCATGAACCCCCCGTAGCTCCCCCCGATGAGCGCGACGCGCTGTGGATCGGCGCCGCCCTCGGCAACCAGCCACTCGTAGGCGGCCTTGATGTCGGCCACGGCGTCCATGCGCCGGCGAACGTCGTCCAAGTGGGTGTAGGTGCGGCCGTAGCCGGTGCTTCCCCGCACGTTGGGCGCGAAGACGGCGTAGCCGTGGTTGACCATGAACTGGGTCACCGCGCTGAAGGTGGGGCGCCGTTGGGATTCGGGGCCGCCGTGAATGTCGATCACCACCGGATACGGGGGACGGGCGTTGCGCGGACGGTAGTAGAGGGCTGGAATCTCAAGGCCGTCGAAGGAACGATAGCGGACCAACTCGGGTTCTACGAGGGCCTCATCGGGAATGCCGGCGCGTGCGCTGCGGGTCCACCGGACGGCCTCGGGGGGGGTGTTTTGGAGCTCGACAACCCACACGTCCATTGGGCGAGTGGGCCCGGTGACGGTCAGGCAGAAGCGGTGCGTTGCGTTGGTGGGGGCAAACTGCAGGCCGCCGGCCACGCCCTTGGGGAACTCGGGCACGGAGAAGGTGCGCTCTTGGACCAGATCACGCACCTCGAGCTCGCTCCACCCGTCCACGTTCGTCAGGAGGGCGAGCCACCGTCCGTCGTGGCTGAGGGCCAAGTCCTCCCGGTCCCAGGAGAGCTCTTCGAGGAAGTGCAGCGTGCGGGCGTGGAGGTCGAAGAAGGCCAAGTTGAGGAACTCGCGCTCCTGATCGCTCAACAGGAAGAAGCCGCTGCCGTCGGGCATGGGCCTCACGTACAGGTAGCGCGCGTCGCCCGTGTGGGGCGTCAGGTGAGCCTGCTCGCCGGTGGTGAGGTCGAGCAGGTAGAGGGTGTTGTTGGTGTTGCTGGTGGACTGCCCCACGATGACGTGGCGGCCGTCGGGCAACCAGGCGGCCACGTAGTTCCACCCTTCGCCGGTGAAGACGCGGCGCACCTCGTCGGGGCGTTCCACCTCCGCCACGTAGACGTCGAGCTGGGCCACGTGATCCCGGTTCGCCGTGAAGGCCACGGTGCGGCCGTCGGGGGACCATGTGGCAAGGATGTGTTTGCGGTCGGGCTTGGGGGCCAGAGGGCGCACGAAGGTGCCCTCGTCGTCCATGACGAAGAGCTGGTCCATCTCGTTGCCGCCACGGTCCTGCCCGAAGAGCAGGAGGGGCTCTCGTGGGCTGTAGCGCACAAAGGTGATGCGGTCATCGTCGAAGGAGCGCTGGTCGGGCCATTGCTGGGGGCCGTCGAGGGTCCACACTTGGCTGGTGCCGGTGATGTCGGTGAGGAAGGCCAGGCGCTTTCCGTCGGGGGCCAATGTGCCGCCGAACGCATTGCGCACGTTGAGGAATCGTCTGAATTCGGCCATTTGACGTGTTCTCCTCTGAAGAAGTCGTTGGGCGAGATCTCAGGCAAAGCGGGCCAAGAGGACGCCCAAGAGGTAAAGGAAGAAGAGCGGGAACATGACCACCATCATGTTGAACGGGTCGGGTGTGGGCGTGATGATGGCCGCGAGGACGGCGGCCACCAGGAAGGCCCAGCGCCAGTTCTTGCGCAAGGTCTCGTAGCGCACGATGTCCAACTTCACGAGGAGGAAGATAATGAGGGGCGTTTGGAAGCCTAAGCCGTTCCACAGGAGCACCGTGGTGACGAAGGAGACGTAGCTGGAAAGGGTCCACTGGATTTCAGCGTAGCTCTGGCCGAAGTATTGGAGGAAGCGCAGGGCCGCCGGCAGGGCCACGAGGGCGGCGAAGAGAATCCCAGAGATGAAGAGGAGCGTGGCCATGGGGATGAAGAAGAAGAGATAGCGCCGCTCCCGGGGGGTCAACCCCGGCAGGAGGAAGGCGATCACCTCGTAGAGGATCACCGGCATGGCCAGGGCAATGCCCATGATCAGGGCCACCTTGAAGTAGACCACAATGGTCTCTGTGGGCGTGATGGCCTGGGGTTTCAGCACCAGGGGGCGTTCGAGAATCTGGAGGAAGCGCCCGGCGAAGAAGGAGCTGATGAGAGTCGTGGCTGCCAGTGCCAACAGGGCCCGCCACATGCGGCTGCGCAGCTCCCGCAAGTGTTCGGTGAGCGGCATGGGCTTGTCGTCGAGGTAGTCGTCCGTGGGCGGTAGCTCAGTGGTCGTCATGGGTCGTCACCGCGGGCTTGGCGGCCGGGGCCGGATGGGGCTCCGGCTCTGCCCCCCGGCTCTCTGCCTCGCCCGTGTCCGTCGTGGCAGGCGGGGCGTCGGCATTGGGATTGGGGCTGTTGCTCGCCTTGGAGGGGCTCGTGCCGGACGTGGCGAGAGCACCCCGGGCCGCCTCGTGTATCTCCTGCACCCCTTCGCGGAGCTCTTTCTGGGTGTCGTCCAGCACCTGGCGCACCTCTTGGGCCGGCTCTTCGATCTCGCGCATGGCCTCCTGGATGACAGAGGTGGCCTCGTTGGAGAGGCGTTGGAACTCGCGCACGGCCTTCCCGAGCTGGCGGGCGATCTCGGGAAGGCGCTCTGGGCCGAAGACCAACAGGGCAATGACCAGGATGACCAACAGTTCTCCGACGCCAATGTTCAGGAATTCCATGCTGTGCTCCGGCTGTTGGGCACGAGCACCTTTCCTGCGGGATGTGTGCCCGGCCCCGTCTCACGTGCGGCGTGGCAGGTAGCGGCTGACGAAGGTCCCCAAGGCCCCGTTGACGAAACGCCGGGACGAGTCGCTGCCGAAGGTCTTGGCCAGCTCGACGGCTTCGTTGATGGCCACTTTGACCGGCGTTTCCTGCATGTGCAGGAGCTCGTAGATGGCCATGCGCAGGATGTTGCGGTCAATGGGAGCTAACTGCTCCACAGGCCACTCGGGCGCGATCTTCTCAATGTAGCGGTCGATCTCCTGACAGTGCTCCAGCACGCCGGAGACGAGCTGATGCACGAATTCGACCTCTGTGGGCGGGAGGTCATCGGCCTCCTCGATGCGCTGGCGGACTACCTCTGCCGGCCGATGTTGGGCCACGTCAATCTCGTACAGGGCCTGCAAAGCCGTCGCTCGCGCCAAACGTCGCTTGAGCATCACGCGCTTTTACTCCACCGGAACCGTTGACGTCGCCGTCACGCTATCTCTTGAGTGGAGCGGGATTGTGCCGCTGTATACATTGTAGCCCGATGGTCCATTTCTAGAAAATCATGCCCCCGTCCACTCGGAGCACTTGGCCGGTGATGAAGGCGGCCGCATCGCTGGCCAGAAAGGCCACAGCGCGGGCCACGTCCTCGGGCGTGCCGAAACGGCCCAGCGGCGTGAGCTTCAGGGCTTGTTCCAGGAAGCTCTCCGGCAAGTCGGCGGTCAGGTCGGTGGGGATGTATCCGGGCGCCACGGCGTTGCACGTAATGTTCCGGGGGCCCAACTCCCGCGCCACGGATTTCGTCAGCCCGATGAGGCCGGCCTTGGCCGAGGCGTAGTTGGCCTGGCCAGCATTTCCGGTGATGCCCACGACCGAGGTCACATTGACGATGCGGCCGTATCGGTTGCGGATCATCTGGCGCTGAACGGCCTTGATGCAGAGGAAGGCCCCTTTCAGGTTGGTCTGCAAGACCACGTCCCAGTCCTCTTCCTTCATGCGCATCATCAAGTTGTCCCGCGTGAGGCCGGCGTTGTTGACCAGAATGTGGATGGGGCCCAGCTCGTTGGCCGTGTGCTTCACCATGGCCCGCACGGCCTCACCGTTGCCCACGTCGGCCTGAACGGCGATGGCCTTGCGGCCCATTTGGCGGATGGCCTCCACGACTTCGTTGGCCGCCTCCTCGTTGGCACGGTAGTTGACGGCCACGTCGGCGCCCAACTCGGCCAGTTGTAGGGCGATTGCTCGCCCGATACCCCGCGAGGCGCCGGTGACCAAGGCCACGCGGTTGCTCAGGTCGATCATGCCTTCCTCCCACGTAGAGTCTCCACGTCTTTCCACCCGGCCACGTTCACGCGGCCCACGCGCCGGTCGATGCGCTTGATCAGGCCGGTGAGCACGGTGCCGGGACCGAACTCGACGAAGGTCTGGACTCCCTGTGCCACCATGTACCGGACTGACTCGGTCCAGCGCACGGGGCCGGTCAACTGCTTGACGAGCTCATGCCGGATGTCGGCCTCGGTTTCCAGGGGGCGGGCGATCAGGTTGCCCACCACCGGCACTCCGGGCGCGGCAATGGGAGCTTCGGCCACGGCGCGGGCGAACTCGTCCTTGATGGGGGCCATGAGGGGCGAATGGGCCGCAATGCTCACGTCGAGAATGAGGGCCCGGCGGGCACCCTGCTCCTTGGCGAGGGCTACGGCCCGCCGGACGGCCGCCTCGGCGCCGCTGATCACCACTTGGCCGGGGCAGTTGTCGTTGGCCACGTGGACGATCTCGCCAGGGCGAGTGGCCTCCTCGCACAGGGCGACGACGTGCTCATCGTCGAGGCCGATGATGGCCGCCATCTTGCCGGGCGCCCGTTTGCCGGCTGCCTTCATGAGCCGGCCGCGCTCCCGCACGAGCCGCACGCCGGCCTCGAAGGGCAGGGCGCCGGCCGCCGTCAGCGCGCTGTACTCGCCCAAGCTGTGGCCAGCCACGAAGGCAGGACGGGGCAGAAGCCCTTCGTGTTGTGCCACGCGCCACAGCGTCACACTGGTCACGTAAAGGGCCGGCTGGGTGTTGACGGTGTCGTCCAGCTCCTCCTTGGGGCCCTCGAAGCAGAGCCGTCTGAGGTCGAGGCCCAAAATGTCGCTGGCCACGTCGAAGAGCTCGCGGGCCAGCGGATGGGCCTCGTACACGTCGCGCCCCATGCCAACCCGCTGGGCGCCCTGGCCCGGAAAGACGTAGGCAACTGGTTCGTTCATGGCGCTCTGTGCGCTCCTCTCCTGGCGGGTGACGTGTCCGGGCTGCTGCGTGCGGGGAGAGAACGAGGGCGTGTTGCCCTCTGCCGCGATCCCCTTGACCCCCGATGGCAGACCTCACACGGGGCCACCAGAGGACCGGCGCGGATTATAACATGCCCACTAGGGGGTGTCAAAGCTCCCCGCGGCAGTTCCGGCCTCTGCGTGGAGCGGTCACTTCTTCTCGGCGCGGGCCTGCTCCCGGAGCACGCGCTTGAGAATCTTGCCCGTTGCGCTCTTAGGGATTTCGGAGACGAGGCGCACCTCGCGCGGAGCCTTGTAGACGGCAATGCGGTCCCGCACGAAGGCGATAATCTCCTCGGGCGTGGCCGTTACGCCTTCCTTGAGCACCACATCGGCCACCACTCGCTCCCCTTTGACGGGGTCGGGTTTGCCGTAGACGGCCACTTCTCTCACCGCCGGGTGTTGGTAGATCACGTTCTCCACTTCGGCCGGGAAGACCTTGAAGCCGGCCGCGTTGATCATGTCCTTCACCCGGTCCACGATGTAGAAGTATCCCTCGTCGTCGGTCATGCCCACATCGCCCGAGTGCAGCCACCCGTCGCGAATGGCCTGAGCCGTCTCCTCGGGCCGGTTCCAGTAGCCCAACATGACGCCCGGCCCCCTGATGATGATCTCGCCCCACTCGCCGGGCGGGAGCTCGTTGCCCTCTTCGTCCACAATTTTCATCTCCACGTTCTCGATGGGCTCGCCGATGGAGCCGAACTTGTGGTGGAAATCGTGGTTGTAGGAGGCGAAGGGGCTGCATTCGGTGAGGCCATATCCCTCGTAAGTCATGAGCCCCGTTTTCTCCTTCCAGCGCAGGGCCACTTCCTTCGGCATGGTGGCGGCGGCGGTGAAGTAGTAGCGCACAGAAGAGAGGTCCCACGCCGATGTGTCCATGTTCAGCAGGTAGACGTAGATGGTGGGCACGGCGTAGAAACAGGTTGCTCGGTGGTGTTGAATGGCGTCCAACACCGCTTCAGGCTCGAATCGGGGCAGCAACACCAGTGTGGCCCCGGCAGTGAACCCGCCGTTCATGATGAAGTTTTGGCCGAAGACGTGAAAGAGGGGCAGGAAGAGCATGAGCCGGTCGTCGGGCACCAGGCCGGTGTGGTGCACGGTGCTGTACATGTTGGAGACCACGTTCCGGTGGGAGAGGGTAGCACCTTTCGGAAATCCAGTGGTGCCCGAGGTGTAGAGAATGGCGGCAGGCTCGTCGGGAGCCATGTCGGCGGCTGTGAGCGTTGCGGATGCCCGCTCGACCAGCCGGTCGAGGGGCGTGTGGCCGGCAGGGTCCCCATCGACCACGATGACGTGTTCCAGGGCCGGCAGTTCCTCCACAGGCACATGGGCGAGCATCTCGCCCGTGGTGAAGAGCGCTTTGGCCCCACAGTCGGACAGGATGAATTCCACCTCCTGGCGTTTGAGCATGGAGTTGAGGGAGACGGCGATGGCGCCGATCTTCTGAATGGCATAGTAAGCGATGACAAAAGTCGGCATGTTAGGCAAGTAGATGGCCACCCGATCGCCCCGGCCGACGCCTAACCCGCGCAGAGCATTGCCCACGCGGTTGATGGCCGTGTCCAGTTCGGCGTATGTGTACACACGGTCGCCGAAGATGATGGCAGCCTTGTTGGGGAAGTGTCGGCGTGCTCGTTCCACATTTTGGGCGATGTTCATGGTCTTCCCTCCTTTCACAACCCCAGATACGTTTGGCGCACGTAATCGTTTTGCCGGAGCATCTGGCTGGGCCCTTCCATGACCATCCGGCCACTTTCCAACACATAGGCGCGCGAGACGGCCGGCAGAGCCAAGCTGGCATCCTGTTCGGCCAACAGGACGGTGACGCCATCCTGCTGAATGCGCGCGAGGGCGTCGAAGATGCTCTTCTTGACCAAGGGGGCCAGGCCGAGGGAGGGTTCGTCGAGCAACAAAAGGCGCGGGCGCGCCATGAGCGCGCGCGCGATGGTCAGCATTTGCTGCTCGCCCCCGGAGAGCGTGCCGGCGTGTTGGCCCAGCCGCTCTCGCAGGCGGGGAAACAGCTCGAAGATGTGCTCCATATCCTGTCGAATGGCTTTCCGATCGCGGCGGTGGTACGCGCCCAGCTCCAGGTTCTCCAGCACAGTCATCTGGGGAGCCAGCCGGCGGTGCTCGGGAGCGTGGGCGATGCCCAAGCGCACGATTTCGTGGGGGGGCAGGCGATCGAGGCGCACATTGTCAAACCAAATGTCGCCGTCGGCCGGCCGCACGAGGCCGGAGATGGCCCGCAGGAGCGTCGTCTTGCCGGCACCGTTGGGCCCGATGATGGCCACTGACTCCCCTTCTTCGACGTGCAAGCTCACCCCGCGAAGGGCATACGCCTTGCCGTAGGCCACTGAGAGGGCGTTGACGCGCAAGAAGCTCACGGATTTCCCCCTGGAGAGGCATCATCTTCCTGTGGTCCCGCGCCCGAGTAGGCTGCTCCTAAGTACGCCTCGATCACGGTGGGGTCGTGGCTCACCTCGTCGGGCGTGCCCGAAGCGATGAGCCGGCCGTAATCGAGCACGAGGACCCGTTGTGAGAGGTTCATGAGCACCTTGAGAACGTGTTCCACCAGAATGACGGTGAGCCCTCCTTGTCCGAAGAGCTCCCGGATAAGCTGTTCCAAGGCCCGGCTCTCATCGTGGCTGAGGCCACCAAAGGGCTCGTCGAGCAAGAGCAGGGAAGGACGAGCGGCCAGGGCCCGGGCGATCTCCAGGCGTTTCAGCTCGCCGTGGGGCAGATTGGCCGCCGGCTCGTGGGCCCGGTGGGCCAGGCCCACCATGTCGAGCACGTCCAAGGCCACACGGCGGGGGGAGTGGCCAGCCAGCCGGCCGGCCTGTTGGGCCATCATGGCCGGCACGGTGACGTTGTCGAGCACGCTGAGCTGGCCGAAGGGGCGCACGAGCTGGAAGGTGCGAGCAATGCCCAAGCGTGTGATCTGGTGGGGCCTGAGCCCCGTGATCTCCACCCCCCGGAAGCGGACGCTGCCCCGCGTGGGGCGCAGGAAGCCGGTCAGGAGGTTGAAGCAGGTGGTCTTGCCGGCGCCGTTGGGCCCGATGAGTCCCACGAATTCCCCTTCGGCCACGGTGAAGGAGAGGTCGTTGACGGCGCTGAGGCCAGCAAAGTGCTTGGTGAGGCCGCGCACTTCCAACAGCGGCCGTGAACTGTTCGCCAGGCTGGCGGCAGCCATAATTCGCCTCCCTACGCTTGGGCTTGGGGCCGTGAAGGGTCTGCCCTCATGGAGGACACCTCCGGCTCAGCCTGTCGTCCACGCCACCATCCCACAATGCCCTGTGGCATGAAGAGCACGATGAGCACGATGAGCACGTTGTAGACGAGCACACGCGATTCGGTCAGGAATTCGACTTGGCCGGCCACGACGGGCAACAGGTCGAAGAAGAGAGAGAGCACGTAGGCGCCGATGACTGGCCCGATGATGGTGCCCATGCCGCCGACCAGTGTCATGGTAATGGCGGCGGCCGAGAGGGGTATGGCCAGGGTCTCTGGGTTGGCGATGTTCAGGTAATGGGCGTAATAGGCTCCGGCCAGCCCGCCGAAGAAGGCGCTGATGAGAAAGGCCAGCAGCTTGTAACGTGTGGTGTCCACTCCAGCAGCTTCTGCGGCCGCATCGTCGGCCTTGATGGCGAGCAGGATGAGGCCCAGCTTGGAGCGGGTCAGGGCGTAGAGGGCGAGCGTACAGGCCAACATGAAGATGAGCGAAGCGTAATACTTGATATAGATGCTCCCCCGGACCAGGGAAGCTATGCCGATGATGCCCTCTTCTCCGCCGGTAATGGAGGAAAGGGCAAAGGCCAAGGAAAAGGCGATCTCCGCGAAGGCCAGCGTGACGATGCCCAAGTAAGGCCCCTTGAGCCGCAGACAGGGTACTCCTTCCAAGAGGCCTACGAGAACGGCCATGAAAGCGCCGGCGAAAAGATTAAAGAGGGGCGGAGTTCCCACCAGCGTGCTCAACAGGCCGGCCGTGTACGCCCCCACGCCGAAGAAGAGGGCGTGGCCCAAGCTCAATTGGCCGGTGTATCCCGAAAGAATGTCCCAACTGGCGGCGAAGACGGCGTAAATGTTGGCCACGATGAAGACGTGCAGAATGTACGGGGTGGGCGCCAGCACGGGCATGGCCACCAACACGGCCACGCCTGCCCAGAGAGGCCATCCCTCGCGTCCCAAAACCACGCCGCGCCGGAGTGAAATGCGCATCTACCGTTCCTCCACCGGGTGTCCGAACAGCCCCGTGGGGCGCAGGAAGATGATCAGGACGAGCACGGCAAAGGTGGCCACGGTGGTCATGCGGTCGGAGATAAAGTATCCCGTCATCACCTCGATGACTCCCATGAGCAGCCCGGCCACGATAGTGCCCTCCAAACTGCCCATGCCCCCCAGAATGACGATGGCGAAGGAGCGCAGCAGGGGATTCCACCCCATAGCCGGGTAGACGAGATAGAGGGGGCCCAATAAGGCAGCCGCCGCGGCCGCAAGGGCCGCGCCCAGACCAAAGGTGAGCATGTGGAGCCGCTCCACGTGAATGCCCAACAGCAGGGCGGCTTCCTCATCTTGGGCCACCATGCGGATGGCCTTGCCCGTGCGCGTGTGCCGAATGAGGGCGAAGAGGATCCCGATGAGCACTACGGCCACCAGGAAGGCCACCAGACGCTGCTGGTCCACTTGCAGGGCCCCCACGCTCACATTGCCCTCGATGTAGGGGGGAATGTTCTTGTACCGCGGGTTCCAGATGAACTTGGCCAGCTCCTCCAACACGAAGGCGGCCGCAAAGGTGATGATGAGCACGTTGACCTCCTCGTGGCGCACAGGGCGCACAATGAGGCGCTCCACCACCACACCCACGGCGAAAACGGCTGCCACGGCCACCACCATGGCAATTGGGAAGGGAAGTCCCCATTGCACAGTGACCGTGTAGACGAAGAAGGCCCCCAACATGTAGAGGGCGCCGTGAGCCACGTTGACCACGCGCATGACGCCCATGATCAGACTCAGCCCGATAGCTGCCAGGGCGTAGAGACCACCGATGAGCACCCCGCTGACGAGCAGGCCGAAGAACAGGGAAGCCGTCATGTCATGCTCCTCCCCTATGGGGCCAGCGGGGACGGAGCTCTCTCATGGCCCCGCCCCCGTGCGAATGATCCCTATTTCCACCAAGGGGCCCGCTCGAATTGGCCCGTGGCCACGGCCTCAGGCCAGAAGATGACAGCTTGACCGTCGCGCCACTGGCCCAAGAGCCCCGTCAACAGCCCTTCGCCCCACTTGGCCTGGTGAGCTTCGTCGAACTCGTAGACGCCGGCCACACCCGTGTAGCGAAGGGACTGCATGGCCTCGGCCCACTTGTCCGGGTCAGTGCTGCCGGCCTGTTTGAGCGCTTCCACCATGACCTGAAGCCCATCGTAGCTGCGCACGTCCTCGTAGCCCGACGGGGAGAAACCGTACTTCTCCCGGAAGGCCTGGTAAAAGGGCTGTGTCTTCTCGGTGACGGGAATGTCCCACGACCAGGCGAAGAAGTTCACATAATCCGCCTTTTCCCCCATGCCCTTCACGTTTTCCTCGAAGGTGAGCACCCCGGCCGTGGCGATAAAGGGGACGGGGACTTGGGCATCATAGTACTGTTTGGCAAAAGGGACCCCCTCAGCCGAGACGAGGGCGGCGATGACCAGATCGGGGGCCTTTGCCTGGATGTCGGCAAGGGGAGCGGCGAACTCCTCGGTGCCGCGCGGGACAAAGGTCTCACCCACCTTTTGAACGCCTTTGCTGCTCAGCCTGGCTTCCAGAGCTTTCCCAAGCCCCTTCGCCCAGATGGCGTCCTGGGCGATGTAGTAGTAGGTGGAGGCGCCCACGATGTCGGCGAAGGGCTCGGTGTTCTGGGCAAAGTGGATCACGTGGGCTCCGGTGCGGAAGAGGTACTTGAACGTTTCGGGGTCTTCTTTGACTTGATCGGTGACGGCCGGCGCGGCGGCCACAGTGACCACCAGTGGCTTCTGCGCTTCCATGGCCACCGGGGAGACGGCCAAAGCGACACCGCTGGTGAAAATGCCGGCCAACCCCCACACTTGGTCCTGTTCGATGAGCTTCTTGGCCGCGGTCACGCCCTTCTGTGGGTCGCCTCCCGTGTCCTCGAAGATAAGCTCGATGGGCTGGCCGTTGACGCCGCCGTTGGCGTTGATCTGCTCGGCAGCCAACTCGAAGGCGTTCTTCATTTGTTGGCCGCCCTGAGAAGCGGGGCCACTGAGGGGCACCAACACGCCTATCTTGACCGGTCCACTCTCCTGGCCTCCCGCGCCGAGGCCCGCACAGGCCGACAGGACAACGGCCAACACGAGGGTGATCAACATCCGAGGTCCAAGGCGTTGTTGCATGGCGCAACCTCCTCCTGGTTTCCGTTCACGTGGCCACACAGAGAGAATTACCGCCCCGTGTTGTGGTGCTCTCTCACCTCCTTTCACCGAATTTTGCCTGTGGACACCGGGGTGAACCACACAGTGGGCGAGGCCAACGGAGCATGTCACATAGAGGGGAAGCCCGGCCACTGGAACCAATTGGCCGGACATGCGAGGAGTGCCGGCTTGGAGCGACGCACACGCTGCTGTTCATGGGGGTGGCCCGGTCACGTCTCACCTGAAACGCGTGGCGGCAACGAGGAGAC
>Ga0256839_1000185_pt1 | contig 81670 bp, 62 predicted proteins | sample 354166metaG_FD_185968 | JGI IMG/M metagenome (GOLD analysis project Ga0256839, IMG submission 185968) | Hydrothermal vent microbial communities from Mid Atlantic Ridge, Atlantic Ocean - 354-166 | ecosystem: Environmental > Aquatic > Marine > Hydrothermal vents | place: Atlantic Ocean: Mid... | reverse complement strand
CATGGCCCGGCTCATCCTCTTCCACAAGCCCTATCGGGTCCTGTGCAAGTTCACCGACCGGGAAGGCCGGCCCACCCTGGCGGACTACATCCCTGTTCCCGGGGTCTACCCCGCGGGCCGGCTGGACTACGACAGCGAGGGGCTGGTGGTCCTGACCGACGACGGTCGCCTTCAGTCCTGGATCACCCACCCTCGCCACAAGCTCCCCAAGACCTACTGGGTCCAGGTGGAGGGGATCCCGGGGCCGGAGGCCCTGGACAGGCTGAGCGAGGGCGTCGAACTCCGGGATGGCCGCACCCGACCGGCCCGGGTGCGGCCCATTCCCCCACCGGACGTCTGGCCCCGGAACCCGCCCGTCCGCTATCGGAAGTCTGTGCCCGACTCGTGGCTGGAGCTCACCCTCACCGAGGGGCGCAACCGCCAGGTCCGCCGGATGACCGCGGCCGTGGGCCACCCCACCCTGCGCCTGATCCGGGTGGCCGTGGGCCCCTGGACCCTGGAAGGGCTGGCCCCGGGCGCCTGGCGAGAGGTCCTGCCGCCCCCAGGGCCTCCGGACCTGGGCCTGCCCCGGAGAGGCCGGTCGGGCCGATCCCCGGGCCCTGGCCGTCCTCGACGTTCCCGTCGCTATCCGTCCCAGAGGAGGAGACGACCATGACCGGGCCGACCCCATCGCCCCACCCCGATCCCGCTGCCCCCGCTCCCCGCCCGGACAGCCGCCGCCCCACCCAGGACGAGCGCCTGCTGGCCTCTCCCCGGCCGGAGCAGGCCGCGTTCCTGGACACGGACACCTGGCGGGTGCTGCGCATCATGGGGGAGTTCGTCCACGGCTTCGAGGCCCTGGCCGAGCTGGGCCCTGCGGTGACCTTCTTCGGTTCGGCCCGGGTCCAGCCCGGGCACCCCCACTACGAGGCCGCGGTGGAGACCGCCCGGCTGCTGGCCCAGGCCGGCTTCGCCATCATCACGGGAGGGGGGCCGGGCATCATGGAGGCGGGCAACCGGGGAGCCCGCCTGGGGGGTGGCACCTCGGTGGGGCTGAACATCGAGCTTCCCTTCGAGCAGCACCTGAACCCCTACGTGGACATCCCGGTGGCGTTCCACTACTTCTTCGTCCGCAAGACCATGTTCGTGAAGTACGCCCAGGGCTTCGTCATCTTCCCGGGCGGCTACGGCACCATGGACGAGCTCTTCGAGTCCTTGACCCTGATCCAGACGGGCAAGGTGCGCAACTTTCCGGTGGTCCTCTACGGCTCGGCCTACTGGGGGGGCCTGCTGGACTGGCTGCGGGGGACCATGTTGGGGGAGGGGAAGATCGCGGCGGAGGACCTGGCCCTGGTCACCGTGTGCGACACGCCGGAGGAGGCCCGGGACTGTATCCTGCGCTGCCTGGCCGACGAGACCTGGTACACGGCCCGGGAACGCGCGGCCCAGGAGGTGGCCCGCCGGGTGTACGGGCGGGAGTAGAACCGCCCAGGCCGGCGGGCCGCGTGAAGCCATGGGGTCTCCCCGGAGCCGGCGGCACATCGTCCTACTCCATCTACCTACCGGCCGTGCTGGGCCATCGGCCCGTGCAGCAACGTCTCGAAGGGCCTGCCGGCCTGGAACAGTACATCTACCTGCCCCTGGCCGGCCGCTAGCCTTCACAGATCCCCGGGGTCGGTGTCCCTTCCCTGGACACCGACCCCGGGGCCTGGTACCGCCCTTCCACCCTTTCAGACCAACATCCAGACCTGCCCCCATCGCCCGGCTCTGCCGTCCCCCAATCCAACCAACGACGACGAACCCCTTCCTTGAGATCCCAAACGACTCGACATCGCACCCGCCCCTTTACAAAATGGCACAGCAACCTGAGCCCCCGAGACAGGATGCCCAGACCGGTACTTAAGTACTTTTACCCCGGACTTGTCGCGGACGGATCGCCGCTGTATAATGGTCAGGAGAAGGGAAAAAAGATCCCCTCGGCTCTGCTGCCTCAAGGCCGCTCGAGGCCGCAACCGCCGACGCCACCGCCCCCGACCCTCCATGGCCGTCCGTTTGCTCCGTGAAGCCGAGGCATACCTCCGCTGCCACCGGATCCCAGAGGCCATCAAGCGGCTGCACCAGGCCCTCCACCAACTGCTCCATGCCCACACCCCCATCCCCCACCTGGAGATCCGCTGCCTGCTCCTCCTGGCCCAGGCCCACCATCTCCAGGAAGACCTGACCACCGCCCGGCTCTACACCGATGAGGCCGCGGCCCGGCTCCGCTCTGCGTCCCTCTCCAAGGCCGCCCGGGCCGAGATCACCCTGGCCCTGGCCCGGCTGGCCCCGGATGTGGGCCGCCTGAGCATGGGCCTGATCTGGGCCGAACAGGCCGGCCACCTGTTCGAGGCGGTGCGGGATCCCCTGCAACTGTTCGAAGCCGCGCATCTGGCCGCGGGCCTGGCCAGCCAACTGGGCCGCTTCCCCGAGGCCCGAGCCCACCTGGCTCGGGCGGCTCTCCTCCTCCAGGGCCTGCCCTCCGAGGAGCGGCCACGGGCCCAGGTCCTGCTCCACAGCGCCCAGGCCCATCATGCCTGGTACCAAGGCCATCTGGCCCAAGCCCTGACCCATGGAACCCGGGCCCAGCGGCTGGCCGACGCCTGCAACCTGGGCAAAGAACGGCTCTGCACCCGACTGCTGCGGGCCAACCTGCTGCGGGATCTGGGCCGGCCCAGGGAGGCAGCCCCGATCTACACCGAGCTGGAGAAGCTGCTGGAGACCACCGGCTTCCCGGGCTTTCGAACCTGGATATGGGCCCATCGGGCCTGGCTGGAGGCCCGGGAGGGCCACTTCGACTCGGCCCGAGAGCGCCTCTTCCAGGCCCTGGACAGCGCGGACCCCGGCCAGGCCGCCAGCCTCCAGGTCTTCCTGGCCGCGACCTACGCCCTGACCGGCCGGGACGAGGACGCCCTGGAGCTCCTCCGGGCCAGCCTCCACTTCTACCAGCGATCCGGGGACGCGCTCGCCACCTTCGCGCTCCACATCCATCTGGCCGCTGCCCACCTGCACCTGGGCCGACCCACCCAGGCCGAGGAGCACCTGGCCGTGGCCCTGGACTGGGCCATCCGCCACAACGCGGACTACTTCCCCCACTGGTGGCATCCGGACCTGGTTGCCCCCACCCTGGTCCATGCCCTGGTGGCGGGCATCCACCCCACCATGGCCGAACGGATCCTGGTACGAAGGCTGCCGGAGGCCGCGCTGCCCCTCCTGCGGCCGCTCCTGGAACACCCAGAGCCTGTGGTGGCCCGCCGACTCCAGGACACGTGGAACCTGATCCTGCCGGCTCGACGGATCTTCCGGGACGATGGCATGGAACCCCAGATCCGCCAGACGTTGGAGGAACTGGTCCACGACCGCGTGCTCCGGCTGGAGTGCCTGCCCGAGCTCAGCAGCTTCCTGGCCGAAGAGGACACCGGAGACCGGCCTGCAAACCCGGCGCTCCTGGCCACCTTTGGCCTCTATGTCCAGGGCCTGGACCGACAGACCATCGCCGCTCGGGTGGGCCGCTCCGAGGCCACCGTGCGCAACTACATCACCCGCATCTACGAGCGCTTTGGCCTGACCGGATGGCGGGGCTCCCGGCGGGATCGACGTGCCCAACTGCGCCGGAAAGCCCGGGAAAAGGGGTTCATCGGCCCTGCATGAGGCCCCTCTCTCCTCCGGGACAAGATGTCCCTTGTCCGGAAGGCCCCAGGCTGGTATCGTGGTACCAGCCGAACAGGTCCCTGGCCGGGTCGTCCTTCCGACCCGGCCAGGGAGGGAAGCCATCTCCGTAGCCAGGGTCCACCCTTGGGGGGTGCGTCGCTTGGAAGCCGTCCATGCGCCCCACCCTCCACCCCGTCTGTGTCCACCACACTGCAGGAGGAGGAAAACACCATGACAAGCTTGGGACGTCTTGACGGTCGGTCCACCTCCTTGGTCGCCGCCGTCCTGGTTCTGGCCCTGGGCGTGGGCGCCCTCCTGGGCCGCGGGGCTCCCCTGGGCGCGGCCGGCCCTCTCTGCACCGTGGATGCGGGCGGCGGTGGCGACTACACCACCATCCAGGCCGCGGTGAACGATCCCGGCTGCACCACCATCCAGGTTGCCGGGGGCACCTATGTGGAGCAGGTGGAGATCACCCGTCCCCTGATCCTCCAGGGGGCCGGAGCGAGCACCGTCGTCCAGTCCCCAGACAGCCTGACCCAGTTCTTCACCACCAGCACCGACAACTATCCCATCATCTACGTGCACGACACCCAGGACGTCACCCTCCGCGACCTGGTGGTGGACGGCGCGGGCAAGGGCCAGGCCAACTACCGCTTCATCGGCATCGCCTTCTACAACGCGGAGGGCACGGTCACAGGAGTGGAGGTGAAGGACATCCGGGACACCCCCTTCAGCGGCAACCAACACGGGGTGGGGATCTACGTCTTCAACCGGGATGGTGTGGGGCGCACGGTGACCGTCCAGAACAACACCATCCATGGGTTCCAGAAGAACGGCATCACCCTCAACGCGGCGCCCGACACCCCCCTCGTCGTGGATGTGCGGGGGAACACCATCACCGGCGCGGGGGCCAACGACATCATCGCCCAGAACGGCATCCAGGTCTGGGCGAGCCAGGGCAGCGGCACCATCGCGGACAACACCATCACCGGCATCGCGTACGACAACACCGCCAACCCCATCAAGTGGGTGGCCACCAGCATCCTGAACCTCTACGCGGATCTGACCATCCAGGACAACACCATCACCCAGGGCCACGTGGGCATCTACAGCTACGATGGCAGCGGCCAGATCGTGGGCAACGACCTCTCCATCGAGAAGGTGGGCGTGGCGGCCTGGGGCATCATCGCCACGGATCCGCCCCAGGCGGTGCCCCAGCCCTTCGACCAGATGGGAGGCACCGGTGGCCGGGCCGGAACCCGCGCGGCCAAGCTCTTGACCGTGGCCGTGGACAGGAACACCGTCCGGTTCAACGGGAACGACAACACGTCCACCTTCGGGGTGGAGGCCGATGCCGGCTGGGGAGTGGATGACCTGAGCTTCACCGCCTCCTACAACACCATCACCGGGTTCGATGTGGGCGTGGAGATCTTCGCGTGCCAGTCCAACTGCGCCCCGGGGGTGTTCACCCAGGTGGTCGCGACCTGCAACCAGATCGAGGACAACACCATCGGCATGCGCTCCAATGTCCCCTACCTCACCGTGAACGCGGAGATGAACTGGTGGGGCGATCCCAGCGGCCCCTCGGGGCTCGGCCCTGGCCTGGGCGACCCGGTCTACGGGGACATCGACTTCACCCCCTGGAACACAGAGCGCCAGTGCCCCACCACCGCCATCCATCTGGTCTCCTTCTCCGGAAGGGCCCAGGGCGAGAAGGTGGTGCTGCGCTGGCAGACCGGCACGGAGATGGACAACGCGGGCTTCCACATCTACCGTGCCGACGTGGCCCGGCGAGAGTGGGTGCGGCTGAACCATGACCTCATCCCCGCCCGGGGCAACGAGGTGCAGGGCGCCACCTACGAGTTCGTGGATACACCCGGCGTCGGCCGCTTCTACTACGTGCTGGAGGATGTGGACCTCCAGGGGGTGGCCACCCGCCATGGCCCCATCTCGCTCCGTGTCGGAGAGTTCCAGGAGCTCTTCCTGCCGATGGTGCAGCGCTAGCCCCGGCCATCCGGCGCCGGAGCATTCCGTCCAACGAGCGTTCCGTCCAAGAGGAGGAGAGAACCATGACCTCCCCGTCCACCCAGGCCCGGGCCCTACCGGCCCAGGAGAACGTCCGCCCCCCCTACCAGCCCCCCACGGTGGAGAGCTGGGACGTGGACGCGCTCCTGGACCTGTTGGGGCCGGCCCGCACCCTCTACACCTGCGATCCCGCGGATCCCACCTGCCCCTGACAGGGCACGCCAGGTGCCGATGGGCGGCGGATGTTCCCTGCCCATAGCGGCCGCTGCACCGCCACACGTTCCGTCCGGGGCCGATCTCTCCGGCAAGGGGACCGGCCCCGGACTGCGAGCAACATGCCCCCGGTGGGCCGTTTCGCCTCCGGCAAGGCGCAGGAGCCCTCGCCTTGCCGATACCCCTGACAGACACCTCCCCTCCGTCTCCCCTGTTTGGTCTCCCCTAGGGCCCTGTGCTATAGTGTCCTCTCGGGTCGGATCTCCGGCCCGACCTCGGGGCCGTGCAACCCTGTAGGCAGCCGTGTAGCCCTGTAACGAGACGACCACATCCACAACCGCCATGTCCGCCATGTCTCGACGACCGTCGCGCCCACGTCGCGCATCCCGTTCCAAGCCCTTCCTGGCCCTGCTCCTCGCGGGGCTGTTCCTGTTCGGGGCCTGCACCAGCGGCCAGGCCCCCCTGCCGCCCGCACCCACCAACACGCCGGTGCCCACCTTCACGCCCACGCCCACCATCGTCATGACCCCGGTGGACCCGGTGGCCGCGGCCACGGCCCGGGCCGCGGCCGCCCAGCAGGCCCAGAACACCGGTGCCCCACCCCAGGAGCCGGCCACCGCCACCCCCACCCCCGAACCGGTGGCCATCGTGGACATCGAGCTCATGAACGTCCGGGGCGGCCCGGGCACCAACTACCGGGTCATCGGCACCGCCAGCCGGGGCAGCCGTTTCCGGGTCATCGGCAAGAACCCAGCCGGTGACTGGTGGGAGGTGGAGTTCAACGGGCAGCGCGGCTGGCTCTTCGGCGAGCTGGTCACCGCCCAGAACGTGGCCAACGTGCCCGTGGAGACGGACATCCCCACCCCGCCGCCCACGCCCACGCCGCTCCCGCCCACCGCCACCCCCACCCCCGCGCCGCCCACGCCCACCCCCACCCCCCGCTACCAGTTCAACATCGCGGTCTTCGGCGGCTGTGAGCCCAACGCGGGGGTCACCTATGTGAAGGGAACCACCTACGTCAACGGTGTGCCCACCAGCGGCTACTGGGTGGCCTTCAGTTGGATGCCCGATGGCCCCATCGTGGCCAAGATCCAGTCCGGTCCCCACGAGGGCTACCCCGACTGGGCCCCCGGCTTCTACACCCACATCCTCCAGGCCAACGGCCCCCGAGAGGGCACCTGGTACTTCTGGATCGTGGACGAGAACGACCGCCGCATCTCCGAGATGGTCCAGGTCCGTACCGATGGTGAGGCCGGGCCGGGCAAATGCCAACAGGCCATCGTGGACTTCGACAGCCGCTGAGCCGGCTGGGGGACCGAACCGTTCACGGGACAGGAGGACCTCCACCCCCGTCGAGAGAGCCCGTTCCACCGCTGGGAGCGCCATGAGCGAGCCACGCCACCGGGATCCCGAGCACCTGTTCGATCCCGAACATCTGGGCGACCAGGAACGCAGCCGCCTGGAGAAACTCCAGGCCCTCCGAGAGCTGGGCATCGATCCCTATCCGGCCCGGGTCAAACGCACCCACACCCTGGCCCAGGCCCGGGCCCTCTACCGGGCCGACCAGGAGGAACAGCCCACCGTCTCCGTGGCCGGGCGGCTCCTCCGCATCCGGATCATGGGCAAGATGAGCTTCGCAGACCTGGACGACGGCACCGCCCGCATCCAGGTCATCCTCCGGCGAGACCACCTTCCCGAGGGCTGGTACAACACCGTGTGGAAGAAGCTCATCGACCTGGGCGACTTCATCTCCGTCACCGGCTCCCTGACCGTGACCCGCACCGGCGAGCTCAGCGTGGATGCCCGGGAGGTCCAGTTCCTGGCCAAGGCCCTCAAGCCCATGCCCGACAAGTGGCACGGCGTCAAGGACCCGGAGGTCCGCTATCGCCGCCGCTACCTGGACCTGCTGGCCAACCCCGAGGTCCGGGAGATCTTCCGCACCCGGGCGGCCATTCTGCGGGCCATCCGGGAATACCTGGACGGCCAGGGCTTCCTGGAGGTGGAGACCCCGGTCCTCCAGCCCATCTACGGGGGCGCGGCGGCCCGCCCCTTCGTCACCCACCACAACCAGCTCCACCAGGACCTCTACCTGCGCATCAGCTTCGAGCTCTACCTGAAGCGGCTCATGGTGGGGGGGTATCCCGCGGTCTACGAGATCGGCCGGGACTTCCGCAACGAGGGAGTGAGCTTCAAACACAACCCCGAGTTCACCATGCTGGAGTTCTACGAGGCCTACGCGGACTACCACGACGTCATGCGCCGCACCGAGGAGATGCTGGTCCATGTGGCCCAACGGGTGGTGGGCGACACGGTCATCCGCTACCGAGGGCACGAGCTGGACCTGACCCCGCCCTGGCCCCGGATTCCCCTCCGCCAGGCCATCCTGGACGCCACGGGCATCGACTACGAGGCCTTCCCCGACGCGGCCAGCCTGGCCGCGGAGATGCGCCGCCGGGGCATGGAGGCCCGGGAGGGGGTGCCCTGGGGAAAGCTCGTGGACCAGCTCCTCTCCAAGTTCGTGGAGCCCACCCTGATCCAGCCCACCTTCCTGATAGACTATCCGAAGGACGTCAGCCCCCTGGCCAAGGGCTCTCCCGAGGATCCCCGCCTGGTGGAGCGGTTCGAGGGCTTCATGGCCGGCATGGAGATCTGCAACGCCTTCTCCGAGATCAACGATCCCATCGACCAGCTCCAGCGCTTCCTGGACGAGAGCTACCGGGCCGGCCGAGGAGACGAAGAGGCCCATCCGGTGGACGTGGACTACGTGGAGGCCCTGAGCTACGGCATGCCCCCGACCGGCGGCTTCGGCATGGGCATCGATCGCCTGACCATGATCTTCACGGATCGGGAGAGCATCCGGGAGGTGATCCTCTTCCCCCATCTCCGCTCCCTGGAGGAGGAGCCCTCCTCGGCCGCGCCGGATCCCACACCGGCCCAGGGATAAAACGGTTTGGACGAAACTGGCAATTTTTCCCGCCATCCGCTATACTGAGGAAGATCGGCGATCGCGCTGCGATCGCCCTGTTGGTGTAGGAGGGAGCTTCCGGTGCGCAGCGCACCCGGGACGCCTACAGCCCGATCCTGAGATGCCGAGGAGCACAGCGATGGACCGGTAAGCCGAGACACGGGCCCTTGTGGCCCGTCCTTCTGGTGTGACCTTGCCACCTGCCCGCCACCTGCTGTCCATCTCCTGGCTGTCTCCCCGGCTGCCCGTCCCGCGTTCTGGGTCCCCGGGCTCCCCCCACACCCTGGATATGCACGCACCTGAGACAAGAACCGCTTCTCCATGAGGGGAAGAGCGGGCCCACCCGTCCAGCCTGGGGGCTGAGCGGTACGGGCCGGACAGAGTCCAGCCATTATCCGGGCATTCATTGGAAAGGGGATGCAGACCATGCCGACCAAGACGCGATCCAAGAACAAGGCCGGAGCCCGGGCCAAGCCCTCCAAGGGCCCGGGGAAGAAGGCCCGGGAGGCCTCGGGCAAGGACGGGGCCCCGGGCCAGAAGGCCGTGCCCACCGAGGAGAAGAACGGCACGGCCCAGGAGGCCCCGCCTCAGGAGATCCAGGTGGGCGAGTACATCACCGTCCGGGAGCTGGCCAAGCTGATGGGCCGCAGCCCCATCGACCTGATCAAGGTCCTGATGCAGTTCGGCATCATGGCCCCCATCGACCAGACCCTGGACCACGACACCGCGGCCATCCTGGGCGATGAGCTGGGCGTCACCGTCAAGTGGCCGGAGCCGGAGGAGCCGGAACAGCCCGAGGAGGCGGAGGCGGCAGAGGCCGAGGCGGCCCGCCCCCGCTCCCGCATCCGCACCTTCATCGAGCAGGTGTTGGCCCAGGAGCCGCCGGAGAAGCTGGTGGAGCGGCCGCCGGTGGTCGCGGTGCTGGGCCACGTGGACCACGGCAAGACCACCCTGCTGGACCGGATCCGCCACACGAACGTGGCCGCGCAGGAGGCCGGGGGCATCACCCAACACACCGGCGCGTACCAGGTGGAGGTGGACGGCCGGAAGATCACCTTCCTGGACACGCCGGGCCACGAGGCCTTCACCGCCATGCGGGCCCGGGGGGCCCAGGTGACGGACATCGTGGTCCTGGTGGTGGCCGCGGACGACGGCGTCATGCCCCAGACCCGGGAGGCCATCAACCATGCCCGGGCCGCGGGGGTGCCCATCATCGTGGCCATCAACAAGGTGGACAAGCCCAACGCGAACGTGCAGCGGGTGATGGAGGAGCTGGCCCAGGAGGGGCTGCAGCCCGAGGACTGGGGCGGCGACACCATCATGGTGCCCCTGAGTGCGCTCACCGGCCAGGGCATCGACGAGCTGCTGGAGAACATCCTGGTGGTGGCCGAGCTGGAACAGATCCGGGCCAACCCCAAGGGCCAGTGTGTGGGCACCGTCATCGAGGCCCAACTGGACCGGCGTCGGGGGGTCACCGCGACCCTGCTGGTGCAGAACGGTACCCTGAAGCGGGGCGACGCGCTGGTGGTGGGGGCCACCTGGGGCAAGGTCCGGGCCATGTTCGACCACGAGGGCAAGCCCCTGAAGCAGGCCGGCCCCGGCACCCCGGTGGTGGTGTTGGGTCTCCAGGACGTGCCCCAGGCCGGGGACATCTTCCAGGTGGTGAAGAACGACAAGGAGGCCCGGCGCCTTGCGGAGGCCCGCCGCCAGGAGGCCGAGGCCCGGACGGCCCAGCCCACGGCCCGGCCCCAGATGTCCCTGGACGCGCTCTTCGCCCAGTTCCAGGCCGGGGAGACCAAGACCCTGAACCTGATCGTGCGGGCCGACGTCCAGGGCACCCTGGAGCCGGTGGTCCAGAGCCTGAAGAAGCTCAGCGGGGACGAGGTGGAGGTGGAGATCCTCCATGCCTCCATCGGCGATATCACCGAGTCGGATGTGATGTTGGCCGAGGCCAGCGGGGCCATCGTCATCGGCTTCAACGTGGGGGTGGACAAGGCCGCCCAGCGTCGGGCCGAGCAGTCCGGGGTGGAGATCCGGACCTACGATGTCATCTACAAGATGATCGAGGACATCGAACTGGCCCTGAAGGGGATGCTGGAGCCGGTGTACGAGGAGGCGGTCCTGGGCGAGGCCGAGGTGCTCAAGGTCTTCCGCACCCGCCGGGGCACGGTGGCCGGCTGCATGGTCCGCAGCGGTGTGGTCAGGCGGGGGGCCCGGGCCCGGCTGCTCCGGGAGGGCCAGGTGGTGGCAGAGACCTCTGTGGAGTCCCTGCGTCGCTTCACCGAGGACGTGGCCGAGGTCCGGTCCGGCTACGAGTGCGGCATCAACCTGGCCGGTGTCAACGACATCCAGGAAGGCGACCTCATCCAGGTCTACGAGATGCAGCGGGTACGATAGCCTATGGCCACCGAGATCCGACAGCGGCGGGTCGCGGGGCTGCTCTACGAGGAGCTGTCCATGCTCATCGGGGGGGAGCTCAACGACCCGCTCCTCACCATGGCGGAGGTCACGGAGGTGGAGGTGAGCCGGGACCTGCGCAGCGCCCGGGTCTGGGTCCACAACCGGGATCCGGAGGTCTCCAAGGAGGCCACCCTGGCCCGGCTGCGGAAGGCCACGCCTTTCCTGCGTCGGGAGATCGCGGCCCGGGCCAACCTGCGGGCCGTGCCCGAGCTCCACTTTCGCTACGACGATACCCCGGCCCGGGCCGCCCGGATCGACGAGCTGCTGCAGCAGATCGCGGAGGAACGCGCGGCCCGAGAGGCCAACACCGTGCCTGAACAGCCCGGCCAGGAGGCCGATGCCGATGCCCCCCACTGAACTCCATCCCTCGGTGGACCGTTCCCGGTTCCGCACGGAGCCGCCGCCGGAACTGCTGGCAGCCATCCAGGAGGCCCGGACCGTCCTCTGCATCAGCCACGTGGGCCCCGACGGCGACGCCATCGGCAGCCTGACCGGCCTGGGCTGGCTGTTGCAGGCCCTGGGCAAGGCGCCCACCCTGGCCCTGGCCGATCCGGTGCCCGAGGATTTCCACTTCGTGCCCGGCCAGGAGAGGATCGTGGGCCCGGATGGGGTAGGTCCGGTGTACGATCTGGCCATCTGCGTGGACGCGTCCAGCCCGGATCGCATGGGCCCGGTCTATCGGCCCCAGGTCCACAGCCGCTTTCCCCTGGCGGTCATCGACCACCACGTGACCAACACCTTCTTCGGCCAGATCCACTGGGTGGATCCCTCGGCCGCGGCCACCTGCCAGATGTTGGCGACCCTGGCCCAGGCCCTGGACGTCCCCCTGGCCGGGCCCCTGGCCGAGTGCCTGCTCACCGGCCTGGTGACGGACACCCTGGGCTTCCGCACCAGCAACACGGACACCCGGGTCCTGGCCACGGCCATCCAGCTCATGGAAGGGGGCGCGGACCTGAACCAGATCGTCAACATGACCCTGCGCCGCCGTCCCTTTGCCATGGTGCGGCTGTGGAGCATGGTCCTGCCCACGGTGACCCTGGAGGAAGGGGTCATCTGGGTGGTCATCCGCCAGAGCCAGCGAGAGGCCGCGGGGGTGCCGGAGAATGCCAGCCCAGGCCTGGCCGGCTTCCTGGTGGAGGTCCGGGAGGCGGATATCAGCGCGACCTTCACCGAACGCGTCCGGGAGAACGGCCAGGTGGAGGTGGAGTGCAGTTTCCGGGCCAAGCCGGGCTTCGATGTGAGCCAGGTGGCCTTCGCCTTCGGAGGGGGCGGGCACCCCCCCGCGGCAGGGTGTACCCTGCCCGGCTCCCCGGACCAGGTGGTGCCCCAGGTGGTGGCTGCGCTGCAGGCCCTGCGCCGCAGCCAGCTCGCCCAGGAGGAGCAGGCGTATCCGTGAGCCCCCCACACGCCTCCCTCCACGGCCTGCTGGTGGTGGACAAGCCCGGGCTGCCGGCCGATCCAGAGCCCGGGACCTCGTACGACCTGCCCACCAGCCACGATGTGGTCCAACGGGTACGCCGGTGGAGCGGCCAACGGCGCATCGGCCATGCGGGCACCCTGGATCCCTTTGCCAGCGGGGTGTTGGTCCTCTGCCTGGGCGTGGCCACCCGCCTGGCCGAGTACTACACGGGCCACGACAAGGTCTATCGAGCCCATGTACGCCTGGGCACTGCCACCGAGACCTACGATCCCCTGGGCCGAGTGGTGGAGACCTGCCCCCTGCCGGAACTGGACGAGGCCCGAATACGCTCTGTGCTGGCAGGCTTCCTGGGCCCCCAGGAGCAGGTCCCCCCGGCCTTCTCCGCCATCCGCCAGGGCGGCGAGCGGCTCTACCACAAGGCCCGTCGAGGCGAGACAGTCCAGGTGAAGCCCCGCCGGATCACCGTCCATCGTCTGGAGCTGCTGGAGCTGCTTCCCCCCGACCGCCTCCACATCCGGGTCCACTGCTCCGCGGGCACCTATGTCCGCAGCCTGGCCCACGACCTGGGCCGGGCCCTGGATTCCTGCGCCCATCTCAGCTACCTGCGGCGGGAGGCGGCCGGCCCCTTCCAGGTAGGCCAAGCCCACACCCTGGACACGATCCGGGAGGCTGCCCAGGCCGGGCGGCTCCCGGAGCTCCTCCTCCCCCTGGGGACAGGCCTGCACCTGCCCCGCCTGGAGTTGGACCCAGAGACCGCCCGGCGCCTGGGGCAGGGACAACGGGTTCCCATCGAGGCCGCTGCCCTGTTGGACCCCGTGAGACCCCGGCGGCGCGACCGGCTCCAGGGCCTGGACCTCCAGGGGCGCCTGCGGGGCATCCTCCAGGTCCTGGACGTCCGCGACGACGGCACCCTGCTCTGCAAGGCGGAGAAATGGCTGGTCTACCCCGGGACCCAGGCCACGCCCTGAGCCGAGGAGGAACAAGGCGATCGCAAGCCACAGGATTTGAAGTCTGCCCAGACCTGCGTGAAAATCAGGGAGTGTAGGACGTCCGCATTTCCGCCCTGGACCGAGTCAATGCCGCCATGGAGCTCTACCGCGACATCCGGGAGGTCCGGCTTCCCGGCCCCACCTTCCTCACCATCGGCAACTTCGACGGCGTCCATCGAGGGCACCAGGCCCTGTTGCGCCGCCTGCTGGAAGCCAAGGCCCAGAGCGGCCGGCCCCAGGCCCGGACGGCTGTCATGACCTTCGATCCCCATCCTCTCCAGGTGCTCCGGCCCGATGCGTCGGTTCGCCTGCTCACCACTCCAGAGGAGAGGATGGAGACGATCGGGGAACTGGGCATGGACGTGGGCATCATCCAGCCCTTCACCCGGGAGCTGGCCGAGCTGGACCCGGAGGCCTTTGTCCGCCTGCTGGAGGAACATCTGGGGCTGGCCGGGCTCGTGGTGGGGCCGGACTTCGCGCTGGGACGGGGTCGCAGCGGCACCGTGGAGGTGCTCCGAGAGCTGGGCAGACAACACGGCTTCCAGGTCCATGTGGTCCACCCCATCACCTGGCAAGGACAGGAGGTGCGCAGCTTCACCCTGCGCCAGCTCATCCAGTCCGGAGAGGTGGACCGGGCCAGGGCCCTCCTCACCCGACCCTACCGACTGCGCGGCACTGTGGTCCGGGGCGATGGCCGGGGGCGCCAGATCGGGATCCCCACGGCCAACCTGCGAGTCGACCCCCTACGGCTGCTGCCCGGGGATGGGGTCTACGCGACGTGGGCCTGGGTGGGTGGCCCCCCCGGGAAAGGGCACCGTTTCCCCAGCGTGACCAACGTCGGCGTGCGCCCCACGGTGGATGGCCGAGGCGGCCGACAGGTGGAGGTCCACCTGCTGGCCTTCCCGCCTCCCGGCCAGGACGGCGACCTCTACGGCCAGGAGCTCACCGTGGAGTTCATGGCCCGCCTCCGGGACGAACGCCGCTTCCCCAACCTGGACGCCCTGGTAGCGCAGATCCACCGGGACGTGCAGGCGGCCCAGGCCGTGCTCCAGACGTCGAAGCCCCTCCAGGGTCCAGGACCCGAGGAGACGCCACCGGAGGCCTGACGGCCTGGAACGTCCCCGGGGCTCCCCCTGGCCCCGGGACGGCCGGACCCCAGCTCGCCGTATCCCCGATGCCGCAACCAGCCAGGAGGAAAGTTCCCTTGTCCACGTTCTCCCCGCGAACCGGCCTGTTCGCCCTCCTTGGATGGATGGTCGTCGGCCTGTTGGCCGGCTGTGTGGTGGGGCCAACAGCCCCGAACCCCGCCGCTGCCGGTCCTCCTCCTCCCCTGGCCGGCCCAGAGGCCCTGGGCCGGCTCTCCGCGGCCCGTCCTGTGGACGACCTGCTGGATGCCATGATCTGCCTGGCCAGCGGTCAACCCGTCTACGGGCTCATGCAGGGCAACGGGAACGTGCGCACCGGCCCCAGCCAGGAGAGCTGCCGGGTGGGCCGGGCGCCCGCGGACACGGTGATCCGAGTAGAGGGCCTGTTCCCCGAGGGCCAGGCAGACCGCCCCCTGGCCCGGCTCGGAGCAGGACTGGACACCCCCCTGCCCATCGGCTACCAGGAGGACATCCGACCCCTCTTCCAGGCCACGTGCCAGGCATGCCACGGACCGGATGTCCAGAACGCGGGGCTCCAGGTCACCGAGTACAGCGCCCTCATGGCCGGCAGCGAGCGGGGACCGGTGATCCAGCCCGGCGATCCCGAGGCCTCTCTGCTCTGGCAGATGGTCCACAGCGGAGCCATGCCCCTCATCGGGGAGCTCTCGCCGGAGCAGAAGCGGCTCGTCTACGACTGGATCCTCCTGGGCGCCCCGGAACAGCGTCCCGAGCTGCCGTCCCCCTCCGCAGTGTGGGCCCTCATCGGTCCGCTGGATTTCCAGCCCACGGACAACAACTGTGGGGTGGATCCCGCGGAGCTGCAGCCCTTTGTGAACGCGGGTCTGTTCTGGTTGGCCAGCTGCGCGGCGCCTCCAGACCTGGAACGCCTGGCCGAGCTGCGTGACCGCGGCCCTGCCGCCCTCTCCCCCGGCCCGCCCCAGGGCGGCGGGGAGGCGCAGGATCCGGCCGAGGAGGCGATGGCCCTGTCCGGTGGGCCGAACCCCCGTCCTGCCCAGATCCCGGGCACAGCGGGCATCCAGGTGGCCCCCCTGGGCCTTCCGGCCCCTTCCGACGGGGATCCGTGGATGGTGCCTCAGGGTGGTTTCTGCCTGGAACAGCGGCGGCCCCAGTTGGCCGGCCAGTGGGGCATCACCAGCCTGGCCTTCGCGCCGGACGGTCGCCTCTTCATCGGGCTGGACGGCCCCTCCACGGGCCAGGTGGATCCCAACGTCCTCTTCGATGCCTTTCACCCCAGCCGGGCCCTTGCGGTCTACCAGAGCGTCCAGGACGACAGCTTCTACACCATCCTGGAGAACTCCAGCCGCATCACCGGCCTGGTGTGGCACCAGGGCGTCCTCTACGTGAGCCGGGCCGGAGAGATCGGGGCCATCCCCGACGGGGGCAGCTACCAGGTGCTGGCCCAGGGGTTCGCGGTCAACGGGCGGATCTTCCACGCGAACAACGGCGTGGCCATCGCGGACGGCTGGCTCTACGTCTCCGCCGGGGGCATCCGGGACGGCTACTCCGACGGGGTGATCGCGGTGGGCGACGGCGACCTCCCCGCGGAGACCCTGGCCGTGAACATCGCCGCGGGGGGCAACCCCTACGGCGCCCGCATCGTGCGCGCCCCCCTGGAGCGCCTCCGAAGCGAACGGCGCATCGAGCTCTTCCAGACCGCGGCCCGAGGCGTCCGCAACCCCTACGGCATCACCGCGGACCCCTACGGCCGCATCTGGTTCACGGACAACGGCGCCACCAACGTCCCCGGTGAGTACACCGCCGGCGACGAGGTGAACCTGTTGGATCCCAGGATCCTGCCCCCGGCCGCGGTGGCCGGGGACGAGAACGCCACCCCCTTCTACGGCTTCCCCCTGGAGCTGGCCGGCGTCCGGAAGGACTGGTACACCCAGCCGGTCCTCACCCTGGAGAACAGCACCGCGCCCACGGGGATCACCTGGGCCTACGACACCATCTTCTTCGCGCTCTACGGCCGCAACCCCGGCCTCTATCGGCTGGCCAATGCCGGGGGCACCCTGGTGGCGGAGCGGGTCCTCTACGGCTGGCCCATCCAGGCAGTGGCCACCGCGCCCGATGGGGCCATCTGGTTCGGCACCGGCGACGGCGGTCTCTACCGGCTGGCCGCGGGATGTGGCCGTTGAGGGAAGGCGACGGAAGCAGGGGCAGCGGCGAGGAACGCGGCATGCGGATCCTGTGCGTGTCGGCCCCCCTGCCCGGCCACCTGGACTGGGGAGGCTACCTGGCCACGGCCCGGGCGCTGGTCCAGCGGGGGCATTCGGTCCTGTGGGTGACCGGTGTGGCCGCCCGCGACATGGTCGCCCACGCGGGCGTGCCCGTCCATGTGGTGGAGGAGACCGGTTGGCGATGGCCGCCCCCGCCTCCGCTCCAGCCCCATGAGGTGGCCTCCGCGGAGGAATACCGCCGGCTGCGGAGACTCCGCTCCCTGGACCAGTGGCTGGACCCAGACCGGGTGGCCCAGGCCACGGAGGAACTGCTGGAGGCGGCCCGGGCGTTCCGTCCCCAGCTCATCGCGGGCGAGATCTTCGTCCCGGCCGCAGCCCTGGCCGCAGAGGCCCTGGACCTGCCCTTCGTGGTGGTCGGCTGGCCCGCTCTCCGCACCCGGCTCTCGTCCCAGGCCCAGGAGGTGGAGACCCAGGCCCGAGAGCGGCTGGCCCGCCTGTTGGCCCGGTTTGGCCTCCCGGGCCGCTGCTGGGAGCTCCAGGGACCGCCGGCCCCCCTCTCGCCCCTCCTCCACCTGACCTACTGGAGCCCGAGCTGGTACCGGGGGCTCCCCTTGCTGCCCCAGACGGCCATGGTGGGGGGTGTGCCACCGCCGCCCCGCCCCCTGACCGCCCCAGAGCTCCAGGGACTGGCCCAGGACCGCCCCTGGGTGCTGGTGACCCTGGGCACTGCCTTCACCCAGGACCCGAACTTCTTCGTGGCCGCTGCCCAGGCCGTCCATCGGGTGGGCGGGATCCCCCTGGTGGCCCTGGGAATGCCGATGACGGCGGCCCTGGCCCGTTCCGTGATGGCCCGTCTGCCCGGGGAAGCGGTGGTGGTGGAACGGGTGGAGTTCGCCCAGGTTCTCCCCCGGATCGCCGCGGCCATCCACCACGGAGGGGCCGGGACCACCCACGGCCTGGTGGTCCACGGCGTGCCCCAGGTGGTGGTTCCCCACGCGGCAGACCAGGCCCGCCAGGCCCAGGGCGTGGTGCGGACCGGCGTGGGCCTGGCCTTTCGCCCCCGAGAGGTCACCGTGGCCCGGTTGGCCCAGGCCCTGGCCGCGCTGCTTCCAGACACCTCTCCCTTTCGGGAAAGGGCCCGACGTCTCCAGGAGGAGTTCGCGGCCTTGGGAGGCGTTCCCCGGGCGGCGACCCTCCTGGAGAGATTGGACGCGGGGTAAGGGCCTGGGGAGGGAAACAGGCACCCTATTCCAGGTGGACCCGATAGGCGCTCCGGCGGCCGCAGCCCAGGACCTCGATGTGGGCAAGCCACCGGTCGGACACATCGGCCAGGGTGGTGATCCGCTGGGCCTGCATGCCCAGAGGTTGGGATGCGAAGAGGGCCGCCACCATCAGCCCGGCGGTGACCGCCATCCGCTCTCGCAGAGAGCGACGGACGAGGCTGCCCAGCCCAGCCGCAACGGTGGCCAGGAGCACGGCCACGGTGAGATTGGTGCCGCAGTTGGGGTGCCGCGCGAGGTGGGACTGGCCGGCCTGGAGGCGGAGGAGCGCGTCGGACACGGCCTGGCGCACCGCGTCCTCCCCCACATTGCCGAACAGGGTGAAGCCCCAGGGATCGCTCAGGCCGGCCAGGGGTGTGTTCGGGTGGCGGGCCGCCAGGAGATGGATGGTGGCGTGTTCGATGGCATGGTGTTGCCGGGTCCGACGGATCCAGTCCTGCAGGCTCATGGGGCCTCCACCTGGGCGCTCCGGAGGTCCAACAGGCCCTTGACCCGGGCCACCACCTGTTCGGGAGTCAGGCCCAACTCCCGGTAGATCCGCGGGTAGGGCGCGCTGGCGCCGAAGCGGTCTACCCCGAGGATGGCTCCCTGGGTGGGGTCGGAGCCTACCCAGCGTTCCCAGCCCAGGGAGGCGGCGGCCTCAACGGCCACCTTGGGCACACCGGGCAACAGCACCTCCTGCCGATAGGTCGGATCCTGTTCCTGGAAGATCTCCCAGCTGGCCAGGTTCACCACCCGCACGGGAACGCCCTCCTGGGCCAGCTGTCGGGCCGCCTGGTAGGCGATGGCCACCTCGCTGCCGCTGGCCAACAGCACCGCTTGGGGAGTCTGGCCATGCTGGTAGAAGACGTATCCTCCCCGCCGGATCCCGGAGGCAGGCCCCAGCCCCTCCTGATCCCGGTCGAAGATGGGCACCTTCTGTCGGGTCAGGATCAGAGCGGTAGGCCCGGTGGTGCGGGTCAAGGCCAGGCGCCAGGCCTCCGCGGTCTCGTTCGCGTCCGCGGGCCGGATGAGGACCAGGTTGGGCATGGCCCGCAGGCTGGCCAGGTGCTCGATGGGCTGGTGGGTGGGTCCGTCCTCGCCCAGGCCGATGCTGTCGTGGGTCCACACATAGATGACCCGAAGGCCCATCATCGCGGCCAGACGGACGCTGGGGCGCATGTAGTCGCTGAAGACCAGGAAAGTGCCGCCGTAGGGGATCACGCCGCCGTGGACGGCCATGCCGTTCAGGATGGCCCCCATGGCGTGTTCCCGCACGCCGAAGTGGATGTTGCGACCTTGGAAGTCATCCGGTGCCAGGTGGCCGGCGCCCTGGAGGGTGGTCTTGTTGCTGCCGGCCAGGTCCGCGCTGCCGCCCACCAGGTAGGGGATCCGGGGGGCCAGGGCGTTGAGCACCTTGCCGCTGGCGTTGCGGGTGGCGTCGGCGCCAGGAGAGAAGGTGGGCAGGGCCTCCTCCCAGCCCGGGGGCAGCTCCCCGGCCAGGGCCATGCGCAGCTCGGCCGCCTCCTCCGGATAGGCCTGGGCATAGGCCTCCATGAGCTGCCGGTGGGCCTCCTCCAGGGCCTGTCCTCGGTCCACCGCCTGGCGGAAGAAGGCCCGCACCTCCTCGGGGATGTAGAAGGGGGGCTCCTCCGGCCAGCCCAGGTTGCGTTTGGTCTGCCGGAGCTCCTCCTCGCCCAGGGGCGCGCCATGGACCTCCGGGGTATCGGCCTTGTGGGGGCTGCCGTAGCCGATGACGGTGCGGCAGCCGATGAGGCTGGGGCGGGGATCCGCCTGGGCCGCCCGGATGGCCTCGGCAATGGCCCGGCTGTCGTAGCCGTCCACCTCCTGCACGTGCCACCCATAGGCCTCGAATCGGCGCCGCCAGTCCTCGGTGAAGGTGATGTCCGTGCGGCCATCGATGGTGATGTGGTTGTTGTCGTACAGATAGATGATCTTGCCCAGGCGCAGGTGGCCGGCCAGGCTGGCCGCCTCGCTGGCCACCCCCTCCATCAGGTCCCCGTCGCTGACGATGGCGTAGGTGTAGTGGTCCACCACAGGGAAGCCCGGCCGGTTGTAGCGCTCGGCCAGCCAGCGTTCGGCCATGGCCATGCCCACCCCGTTGCCAAAACCCTGGCCCAAGGGACCGGTGGTGGTCTCCACCCCGGGCGTGTGGCCGTACTCCGGATGGCCTGGGGTCCGGCTCCCCCACTGGCGGAACCGCTGCAGCTCCTCCAGGGGGAGATCGTAGCCCGTCAGGTGGAGCAGGGCATAGAGGAGCATGGAACCATGGCCCGCGCTCAACACGAACCGATCCCGGTTGGGCCACTGGGGATGGCGGGGGCTGTAGCGCAGGAACCGGGTCCAGAGCACGAAGGCCACATGGGCCATGCCCATGGGCATGCCGGGATGGCCCGAGTTGGCGGCCTGGACCGCCTCGGCGGCCAGGATGCGGATGGTGTTGACAGCCTTCTGCTCGAAGGCCGGATCCAGGGCCTCGGTCTCCAGAGGAGGCACCGCGTAGACGCTCATGGGCTCATCCTTTCATGGCGGACGGCACGGCTATGGCCAGCGGGATGGCTGTCGGCATGGTGTCCGATCGCCCCAGGCCAGGGGTTGTGGAGCATGGCCGCTCCGAACACAGGGATTATAGCACAGGTGCCGAGGGGGGATGAAGCATCCTGGAAAGGCGAGGTATATTTCGGCATCGTCGACAAGGGGAGATCTCTGTCTGGGGCCATCGTTCCGGATCGTCTGACCCGCTCCTGGGGTCTTTTTGTCCCTCCTCCGAGCACCGCGCTATAATACTCTCTGCGTCGTCTCCCGAGCCCGCGGTGTCACCCCAGAGGAGCACGGTCTCGACATGGACTCCCAACCCCGCACCATTCTGGTCTGCGTGGCCTGGCCCTACGTGAACGGCGAGAAACACATCGGCCAGATCGCGGGGGCCTACCTGCCCCCGGACATCTTCGCGCGCTACCAGCGGATGGCCGGCCACCGGGTGCTCATGGTCAGCGGCTCCGACACCCACGGCACACCCATCACCCTCCAGGCCGAGAAGGAGGGCCTCTCCCCAGAACAGGTGGTGGAGAAGTACCACCGGCTCTTCATCGAGGGCTGCCTGGAGATGGGCCTCACCTTCGACCTCTACACCCACACGGACACAGAGAACCACTGGCAGGTGACCCAACGGGTGTTCCTCCGCCATCTGGAGAACGGCTACATCTACCGGGCCGTCCAGCGCCAGTGGTACGATCCCGAGGCAGGTCGCTTCCTGGCCGATCGATACGTGGAGGGCACCTGCCCCTACTGTGGCTATTCCGAGGCCCGCGGGGACCAGTGCGACAACTGCGGGCGCATCTACGACGCGCTGGAGCTCCGGAACCCCCGTTCCAAGCTCACCGGGAACCGCCATCTGGAGATCCGGGAGACCGAACACTTCTTCCTGGACCTGAGCAAGCTGAACGAACGGCTGTTGGCCTGGATCCAGGACGACAAGGAACACTGGCGTCCCCACGTGCTCCACTTCACCCAGGGCCAGCTCGCGCTCAAGGAGCTGCGGGGACGACCCATCACCCGGGACATCGACTGGGGCATCCCGGTCCCGGTCCCCGGCTACGAGCACAAGCGGATCTACGTGTGGTACGACGCGGTCCAGGGCTACTGGAGCGCGGCCATCGAGTGGGCCCACCTGGCCGGGGATCCCGAGCTCTGGCGCCAGTGGTGGGACCTCCACACCACCCCCGATGCCCGCCACTACTACTTCATCGGCAAGGACAACATCCCCTTCCACACCATCATCTGGCCGGCCATGATCATGGCCTACAACGACGAGCCCGGCGCAACCGGGGATCCGTACCGGCTCCACCTGCCCTACGACGTGCCGGCCAGCGAATACCTGAACTTCCGAGGCCAGCAGTTCAGCACCAGCCGGGGGAACGTCATCGGCTTCAACACCGTGCTCAAGATGTTCCAGGCCGATGCCTGGCGCTATGTGCTCACCGCGCTGGCCCCGGAGACCGCGGACACGGAGTTCACCTGGGAGGAGTTCGTGAACCGGGTGAACAACGAGCTGGTGGCCAACTGGGGCAACCTGGCCAACCGGGTGCTGGGCTTCGCGTACCGGCACTTCGACGCCCAGGTGCCTGTGCCCGGTCCCATGGACCAGAGCGACCGGGCCCTGCTGGACGAGATCCGACAGGGCTTCCAGCAAGTGGGCGCCCTCTACAACGGGGTGAGGCTCAAGGCCGCGCTCCAGGAGGTGCGGCGGCTGAGCGGTCGGGTCAACCAGTACTTGAACGAGAAGGCCCCCTGGCAGGCCATCAAGGCGGATCGGGAGCAGGCCGCGACCTCTGTCTACGTGGCCCTCCAGGCCATCGATTGGCTCAAGCTGCTGTGGGCCCCCATTCTCCCCCACAGCAGCGAGGAACTCCACCGCTATCTGGGCTACGATCGGCCCCTCTTCGGCCGTCAGTACACCCAGGAGGTGGCCGATGGACGGGGCACCCATCTGGTCCTGCGCTACGATCCCAGCCCGGCCTCCGGCCGCTGGGAGCCCAGTCCCCTGCCCCCGGGCCAGGCCCTGCGCAAGCCCAAACCCCTGTTCCAGAAGCTGGACCCGGCCCAGGTCCTGGGGGAGCGGGCCGGTGTGGGCTGAGGCCGACACCCTGCCGCCGAAGAGCGCCGCGTGATGCCCCACGAGGACCGTTCCGACGCCCACACCGGATCGGACCCCGGTCCGGCCCGGGGAGACCGGCGCCCCCCCTTGCCGGCCCAGCCTTGGCTCGTCCTGGTCCCCTATGCCCTGCTGGTCCTCCTCTTCGCCCTCACCACCCCACCCTGGCAGAACCCGGACGAACCCGCGCACTACAACTACATCGCGTACCTCGCGGAGAAGCTCCGGCCGCCGGTCCTGCGCATGGGGGACTACGACCAGGCCTATCTCCAGGAGCTCATGGACGCGGGCTTTCCACCGGACCGCTCTGTGGCGCCCCTCCGCTACGAGTTCCACCAGCCCCCGCTCTACTACCTGCTGGCCGCCCCGGTCTACTGGGCCAGCGGGGGCCAGCTCTGGGCCCTGCGCCTGACCAGCGCGCTCCTGGGGGCCGGGGTGGTCCTCCTCATCGCCCGCTGTGCCCGGCTCGTGTGCCCACGTCGTCCCCACATCCCGCTGGGCGCGGCCGCGTTCGCGGCCTTCCTGCCCATGCACCTGGCCCTCCTGGCCGCGGTGAACAACGATGCCCTGGCCGAGCTCCTCATCACCGCAGGGGTCCTTGCCCTCCTCCGCTGGCTTCAGGCGCCGAGCCGCTCCCGTCGCCTGGCCCTCTTCTCCCTCCTCATGGGATTGGGGTTCCTGACCAAGGCCACCGCCTATCTCCTGCTCCCCGTCGGTGTGCTCACGGTCCTGGCGGCCCACCGAGGTCCGGGGCCCTGGCCCCGTTCCCCCTCCCGGGTCCTGGCCGACCTGGCCCGGCTCACCGGCCTCGGCCTGCTCCTGGGCCTGCCCTGGTGGCTCCGCAACATCCAGGTGTACGGCCCGTGGGACTTCCTGGGCCTGGCCTGGCACAAACAGGTGGTCACCGGCCAGCCCACCACCGCGGGCTGGATCGCCCAGTACGGATGGGAGGCCTACCTGGACCGGGCCTGGAACTTCACCTTCAGCAGCTTCTGGGGGGTCTTTGGGTGGATGGGGATCTTCATGGACTGGCGGATTTACATCACCCTGGAGGTTTTCAGCGGAATTCTCCTCCTGGGCGGTGTGGCCGGGCTGGTGCGTCGGGGAAGATCCCTCTCCGCGCTCCAACGCCGTCAATGGCTCCTCCTGGGGCTGTTGGCCGGGGGCACCTTGGCCTCCTACATCTGGTACAACCTGGATTTCGTCCAACACCAGGGACGATACCTCTTCCCCGCTCTGGTGAGCTGGAGTCTGGCCGCCAGCCTGGGGTGGGACCAGGGGATTCGACCCCAGACCGCTGGACGCATCGGGTTTGTCCTCCTGGCCGTTGCCCTGGCCATGGGGCTCTGGGGCGGGCTCCAGGGGGCTGTGGACCGGTGGCGGCTGCTCATCTGGGGAGGGGCCGGAGGTGCGTTGGCCGTCTATGGGAGGGGCTGGCTCCCCTGGGGACGATCTCCGCGATTTCGCCCTTGGGTCTGGATGGCTCCCTGGATATCCTTGATCTTGCTGGACATGGCCATTCCGTTCATGTATACTGGGTGACACCTAGCCCAGCAGCCGTTCCCCTTGGGAACACTGTCCCGCGGAGGCATCCCATGCACTCGGCTCGTTCCATCCCTGTCGTCCCAGCGGCTCGAGTCCCCGCGTCCCCGCGCCGGGCCGTGGACTTTGTGATGCTCTGGCTGGGTGTGGCCGTCCTCACCCTGGCGGGGCTGGTGGTGGGCTGGCAGTTCTGGCATCTGGATCGCATCTACAGCGGCGTCCAGGTCGCCGGGGTCCCGGTGGGCGGCTATACCCTGCCCGATGCCCTCTCCTACCTCCAACAGACCCTCACGGAACCGCCGCTGCCGGCCGTGGTCGTCCAGGGCGAGGGCCAGACCTGGACCCTGAGCCCCGAGGAGCTGGGGGCCCAGACCGACCTGACCGCCAGCCTGCAGCGCGCCTACGCCCTGGGCCGCAGGGGCCCCTGGTCCCAGCGGCTGGCCGACCAGGTCTCTGCCCTCCTGGGGCAGCGCAACATCCCGCTCCAGGTGGTCTACGATCCCCAGGTCCTCCGGGCCACCCTGACCCGCATCGCCCAGGAGGTGGAACGGCCGCCCCAGCCCCCGGTGACCGTGGGCGATTGGTCCGCGCCGGCCCGCCCCGGCCTCCGGGTGGACGTGGCAGCCTCCCTCCAGGCGGTGCTGGACGGCCTGGCCCGGGGGGAGAACACCATCGTGGAGCTGGTCACCTACCCGGTGGATCCGGGAAGCCATCTGATCGGCGCGACCGACGTGGCCGCGACCCCGGACATGGGGGCCGGCCCTTCCGTGCCCCAGCCCCTGGTGCTCCGCTCCCCGGATGGAACCCTGGAGTTCGCCCTGGATCCGGCCCAGTTGACCCGGATCCTCCCCTCCGGAGATCCCGCCCAACTGGACGAGGACGCGCTGCGAGCCATCGTGGAGGGCTGGGCCCAACAGGTGGCCATCCCCCCCCAGGACGCCCGGCTGCGCTTCGACGAGGCCCGGGGCCAGGTAGAGGTGATCCGGCCCAGCGCCCCAGGCCGACGGCTGGCGGTGGACGCGACCCTTCAGGCCGTCCGCCAGGCCCTGGAACGGGGTGAGCGCACGGCACCCCTGCCCGTGGTGGCCGTCCCCCCTGCCGTGGACTCCTCGGACCTGGATCGGCTGGGCATCCGAGAGCTCATCTCCCAGGGCACCACCTATTTCCGGGGAAGCAGCCCCGCCCGGGTCTGGAACATCCAGGTGGCCGCTTCCAAGTTCGAGGGGGTGGTCATCCCCCCGGGTGAGATCTTCAGCTTCAACGAGATCGTGGAGGACGTGAGCGCGGCCAACGGCTTCGAGGACAGCCTGATCATCTGGGGCGACCGGACAGCCGTGGGCGTGGGCGGCGGGGTATGCCAGGTGAGCACCACGGTCTTCCGCGCGGCCTATTTCGGCGGCTTTCCCATCGTGGAACGCTACAACCACGGCTATGTGGTGGACTGGTACGGCAAGCCCGGGCTGGATGCCACCATCTACACCCCCACGGTGGACTTCAAGTTCCGCAACGACACAGGCGCCTACCTCCTGGTCCAGCCGGAAGTGGACCCGGTGGAGGGGGTGATCACCTTCAAGCTCTTCGGCACCCCGCCCGACCGCCAGGTGACGGTGAGCGAGCCCCAGATCTCCAACGTGGTGGACCCCGGGCCGCCGGAGTACATCGTGGACGAGGGCCTGGCTCCCGGCCAGGTTCGACAGGCAGAGTGGCCCAAGGAAGGCATGACCGTGGTGGTGGAACGGACCATCACCGAGAACGGGGTCACCCGGGTGGAGAAGCTCCGCTCGGTCTACCAGCCCTGGAACGCGGTCTACCTGGTGGGGCCCGGCACCTCCGTACCCGGCCAGGCGGACACGGACGCCTCCACGCCCTGAGCGCGGCCCACCCCCCTCTTCGCCTCTCTTCAGCGCTGCACGTGCGTTACCGGGCGGCCAGTTTGCCCCGGTAACGCACGTAGAGCGCGTAGTCGATGGCCACCCGTCGCCGGATGTAGTCCCAGGTCCGGGGTGCCCTCCCCTGTACTTCCCGGATCCGCTCCGTCACCCGGATGTGGAAGGCATCCGAGCCGGCTCCACTGCCGTAGGACACCATGAGGATGGTCTGCCCGGGTTCGGCCTCGTCCAGGATGGCCGTCAACCCGACCAGGGCAGATCCCGCGTAGGTGTTGCCGATCTCGGGCACCAACAGCCCGGCCCGCCATTGTGCCGGGGTGAAGCCCAGCTGGCTCATGGCCCGTACCGGGAACTTCACGTTGGGCTGGTGGACCACCACGTGGTCGTAGTCCTGGGGAGCGGTGTCCACGAGCTCCATCATCCGACGGGCGGCCGGGACCACGTGGCCGAAGTAGCCGGGATCGCCGCTGAAGCGCTCCGCGTGGCTGGGGTAGTGGGTGGCCGGCCGCCGCCAGAAATCCGTGGTGTCCGAGACATAGCTCAGGCTCCGTTCGACAACGGCCACTGCCTCCTCGGCAGGGCCCAGGAGGAAGGCCGCGCCCCCTGCGCCGGCGGTGTACTCCAGGGCATCCCCAGGGCGGCCCTGGGCCGTGTCCATGCCGATGGCCAGCACATAGGCGGCCATGCCGCTGCCCACGAATCCCATCCCAGCCTGGAGCGCCTCGGTACCGGCCTTGCAGGCGAACTGCCAGTCCGCGGCCTGGGTGGCCGGGATCGCGCCGATGGCCTCGGCCACGATGGTGCCGGTGGGCTTCACCGCGTAGGGGTGGCTCTCGCTGCCCACCCACACCGCGCGGATGTGGGTGGGATCGATGGCGGCCCGGGCCAGGGCGTTGCGGGCCGCCTCGATGCTCATGGTGGCCGTGTCCTCGTCCAGGCCGGGCACGGCCTTCTCCTTCACCGGGCTCCTCTCCGCGCCGCCGCTCCACACCCGGCTGATCTCCGAGCCGGGGAGCCGGTAGCGGGGAATGTACGCGCCGTAGCCCACGATGCCCACGGGAAACGCAGGTTGGTTCAACATCTCGTGCCTCCGACGGTCGGTCCCTTGAACGGGGTGGGGGACGTCCGCCCCCCTGTCCACCGGATGTCCTCAGCCAGGAGGTCCCCCAGACCGGGTCGCCTGCCCACCCCGGCCCTCGGCGGAGCCGTCCCCCGGCACGGCGGCCGTCGTCTCGTCCTGGGCGGCCAGGAGCTCCTGGGCTCGCTCCAGCCGGATCTGTCCCTCCTGGACGAGCTGCCCAGCGATCCGATCCACCAGGGAGGGCGGCGCCCCCGCGGCGATGGCCACCTGGCGGGCGTGGAGACGCATGTGCCCCTGCTGGATGCCCTCGCTGACCAGAGCCCGCAGGGCGCCCAGGTTCTGGGCCAGGCCCACGGCCACACAGACCTGGGCCAGTTCCTGCGCGGAGGAGACCCCCAGGATCTTCCGGGCCACCTGGGCGGTGGGGTGGACTTGGGTCGCCCCCCCGACGATGCCCACGGCCAGGGGCATCTCCAGGCGGCCGTGGAGATGGGGTTCACCGCCCTGTTCGACCACCTGCCACTGGGTCAAGGCCCGGTACCGGCCGTCCCGGGCCGCGTAGGCATGGCCACCGGCCTCTGCGGCCCGCCAGTCGTTGCCGGTGGCCAGAAGCACCGCGTCGATGCCGTTGAAGATGCCCTTGTTGTGGGTGGCCGCCCGATACGGATCGGCCACGGCCCACGCGTTGGCCGCCGCGATGTCCCGGATCACCGAGAGGCCGTCCTGGCCAGAGCGCTGGAAGGCCCGGGCCGGGATGGTCACCTCGGCCCAGGACCGACGCCGGTCCGACAGGTTGCTCAGGATGCGCAACAGGGCCCGTCCTCCGCTCAAGGCCTCCAACACCGGCGCGATGGCCTCCGCGGCGGTGTTCACCGCGTTGGCCCCCATGGCGTCCCGGCAGTCCATGAGCAGGTGGACCACGGTCATGGGGCCCGCGGGGGTGTCGGGGAGATGGCGGACCTGGATATCCCGGGGGCCACCGCCCTGCCGGGCCATGGAGGGGCTGGTGTTGGCCCGGGCCAACAGCTCCTCCCGGCGGTCTCGGATGGCCTTCTCCGCGGCCTGGGGGTCCGGCACATCCAGGAGCTGGATCTGGGCGATCATCACCGGGTCCGTGCTCCCGGCCCGGAAGCCGCCTCCCTCCCGGGCCAGACGGGCCGCGTGGCTGGCCGCGGCCACCACCGAGGGCTCCTCGATGGCCATGGGCACCAGGTAATCCCGTCCGTTGACCGTGAAGTTGGTCGCGATCCCCAGGGGCAACGCGTGGCGCCCCACCACGTTCTCGATCATCTTATCGGCCTGGGCCAGGGAGAGGCTCTCCTCCAGGACCCGGAGATCCGCGCTCTCCAGTTCTGCCCACTGGGCCAACAGGGCCACCCGTTCCTCCAAGGACATCCGATAGAAGCCCTGCAGGCGGGATGTGCGCTCGGCTCGCGTGTCCATGGGTGTGGTTGTAGCACAGGTTGGCTGTCAAAACCTATCGGGTTCCGGGCCAGCAGACGAACGCATCGGCTCTCCCGGAGCCGACCCCTTCGTCCATGTCGTCCGCCTCCTCAGTAGCCGAAGGCGGTGAGGGCCCAGGCCAGGGGAGTGCTCAGAAGCTGGGGCGCGAGCGCGAGGCTCCCGGCGATGACCAGGGCCGCGCCGGCCACCACAGAGGCCCGAAGAGGCTCCCGGGCCACGGCCCATCCCGGGACGGCAGGCTGCCCGCTGAACAGCCGTCGGGCCAGGCGGACGAACCCGAACACCACCCCGGCCCCCGCGATCAGCACCACCGCCGCGATGCGCCAGTCCTGGGTGGCCAGGGATTGGAGGGCGGCCCAGTGGCCGGTGAAGCCCGCGGTGAGGGGAAACCCGGCCAGGCCCAGCCCCCCCATGAGCACTGCAGCGCTGCTCCAGGGGCGGCGGCTGCCGATCCCGTCCAGGTGCTCGTCCCTGGCCCCCGGGCCGAGCTCCAGGTTGGCCAGGCCCAACGCGGCCACGAAACCACTCACCGCCCGGGAGACCAGGAGGAAGACCACCAGGGGCCAGCTCTGGGGGCCTGGGGTGGCCATCACCAGCAGGATCAGCCCCCATTCGTAGAGAAGGGCATATCCGACCAGGCGTCCCGGATGGCCCGTGCCGGTCGCGGCGATCCCCGCCCAGATCGCGGTGACCATGCCCAACACGGCCAGCCACAGCTTGAGCGGGGTGGAGACCTCCAGCAGGAAGAGAAAGGCCGTCTCGCCCTGGTAGAACAGGGAGACCACGGCCAACTGGTAGGTCAGGAGAAGCCATGTCCCCGGAATCGACCATACCCAGGCCAGGAGCCCGCTCTGGCTCCCATGGAGGGGCACCGGTGCCAGCAGGACCAGGAGCCCCAGGGTCCACAGGTATCCCGCGGCCACGGCCATCTCCTGGACCTGGGGGGTCAGGCTCAACTGCTCCACATACCACGCGGCCAGGAGGAAGAAGGGCGCGGCCAACAGGGGCAGGACCAAGATGCGCAGAGGACCCTGGACATTGCCCACCCGGTTGCCCTGGAGGCCGAAGGCGGCCAACACCAGGACACCGGACAGGCCCAAGGGGTAGAGCAGAGCCGGTTCCAGGGGAGCGGTGTCCAGAAGGGCCAGGAAGACCATGGCCCCGGCCAGGATCGGGGCCCATACTGTGAAGGAGACATCCACCGTCGGGCTCAGGGCCATCAGGACCAACGCCACCCCGGTCACCCCCAGGATCAGGGCAGCCAGGGGTTGGTTGATCTGGAGCAGCCGAAAGACGAGCCCCCCCACCCGGAAGTCCACCGTGGCGTCCACGGTCAGGACACCCGTCGGGGCAAGGCGCAGCACACCCTCGTGGGGGACCGCGCCGGTGAGGCCAGCCAGCACCAGGTGGCCCATGCCACCGACCCACGCGGCCCCCCGCGGGCGCGTGCGGCCCAGGAAGGCCGTCGACGCGAGCCCGACCAGGCCCAGGAACAGCAGATTGAAGTAGGGGATGGCCACCATAGGAGAGAACCCCGTTCAGCGAAGGGCCCGACGTAGCTGTGCCCCGAACTGACGCCAACGTCGGATGGGAGCGGAACGCCCGCCCAGGAGCCCGGGCACCGAAGACCTCGCGGCGGCTGGCTCCCCCCGCGCGGGCTCGGGAAAGGCGATGTCCGTCAAGGGACGAGAGCGCATGGCCAGCTCCACGTCTCCGGCCAGGGCCAGGTAGCTGCAGGCCAACACCGCGGCCAGGATCACCCCGTTGAGCAGCACAGCGAGGATGGGCACGGGCAGGGCTAGGGCCAGGAAGAGCTGGCTGGGCATCATCCACAGGAGCAGCCCCACCGCGACGTAGAGGGGATCGTCGGTCCAGGCCAGGATCAGGAAGCCGGTCAGGGCCACTCCGATCAGGAGACGGGCGGTGGCACCGTCCACCAGGGGAAGGTGTTCCCCCAGGTCCACGGCCAGGACGCCCCCCACCAACAGGGCCAGGAGCAGCCCCCGGAACAGCCGGGGCATGGGCGGAGTCCAGGAATGGGGGCTCCGCTGCTCCGCGGTGAGGGCCAGGATGGCGCAGGCGATGACGGTCACGGCCCCCAGGACCAGGGCCCAACGCATCTCCATATCGTAGCGCTGGACCATGACCTGGCCCAGCCCCAGTTGGAGCAGGGACAGGCCGATCAACAGGCCCCGAAAGTTCCACCAGAGGACCCACAGCCCCATGAAACCGGCCAGGAGCCCGTACAGGGCATTCCACGGCCACACGCCGGTCAGCTCGGACATGGCGTCTCCTCACACCACGATGGGTCCACCAGATCGCGCGGACCCCAGAACGCTACAGGAAGAACAGCACGCCCATGGCCACGAAGACCAACACCCACCCCAGATGGCCGGTTCCCTCCAGCACAGCCAGGCCGTTGTCCCACACCGTGGTCATCCCCCGCATGGCCCGGTCCATCCCCATGGAGAGCCAGTCCAGACCGAAGAGGAGGGAGAACCGCCGCGGCCAGTTGCCCAGGCTCCCGGTGATGGTCCGAAACAGGCTCTGGCGGAGGAGGGCCAGCCCGATCCCCAGGACCAGCGGAATGCCCATGGTCACCCACACGGGTGGGCCGGCCACCGCGCTGGGGGGCGTCCCCACATCCGCGGGGATGGCCTCCCGCAGACCGACCAATCGAGTGAGGACCTGGGGAAAGATGCCCGCGATGACCAGGGGGATGGCCAGGATGATGCTGGAGAAGAGCAACCCCCACATGAGACCGGACACCCCCTGGAAGGGCTGCTGCGGCCCCGGAGCGCCCCAGCTCCGCAGCAGCGCGGCCACGAAGAAGGTCTGGGCCATGAGGAAGAGGAGGAAGAAGGGCAACACCAGGGAGCCCAGAAACTGCCCCGAGAGAAGGCGGGCCACCGCGGACTGGGTGAAGAAGCCCGGGGTGAAGGGAACCCCCAGCAGGGCCAGGGCGCCCAGGCTCACCGGAAGCTGCCACCCCCATTCCTGCCAGATCCGCTCTCCTACCAGCCACAGGCCCCCGGCCAGGGCAAAGACCGTGGTGGGCCAGAGCACCGCGGCCGGACCCGAGGCCTCGGCAAAGATGCTGGTGATGGCCGCGGAGCCCACGGAGGTGATCAGGACGAAGGTGGTGTGGCCTGGCTTCTCCGTGGCGGTGAACGCGGCCACGGCACTGGCCAGAAAGGCCATCAGCACCAGGGCCACGAACTCCTGGCGCCAGAGAAGGGCTGTGGCCCGGCCCAAGGCACTGGCCCATCCCAACAACCACAGGCCGGCCAGGGCCGGTACCATGTGGTCCACGAAACGATCGGCCAGCCTCAGGTGGCGTCGGGGCGAGGGCAGGAGCCACAGGTGGAAGGGGTAGGCGCCGGCCCGCACTGCGCCGGCCAAGAGCATGAGCATCACCGTCTCGATGGGCAGGGTCCCCCCCAGCAGAGGCTGGCCCGGGCCGGAAGGGCCGGCCGGGAGGAGCCCAATCAGCAGCAAGAGGGCGCCCAGCAGGCTGAAGCCCTGGGCCCGGTAGGCGGTCCCCAGGGGGGCCTTCCCGTCCGTGGGCGACTCTGCGTGGGGCACCAGGGCGTAGCGCAGGAGCAGGACCAGGTCCATCACCACCCAGGTCAGGGTGAGGGTGAGGAGGTTGCCGCTGTTGACGAACAGCAGCCCTGCGGCCATCAACCCCAGGTACGACATGAGAACGGTGGCATGTTCCAGCCGATCCCGTCGGGTGGAGAGCTGGGAGACCGGTACCCCGAAACCGCCCAGCAGCAGGGCCACCCCGCCCAGCAACAGGAGCAGGGAGGAGATGTACCAGTTCCAGCCATCCATGAGCCAGTACAGGTAGGCCGGCTCCAGGACCAGAGGATGCCAGAGCCATGCAAAGGAGGGGACCGTGGCCTGGAACCGCATGCCCATGGTCTGCCACACGGCCACCACCCAGAAGCCCAGGGCCACCCACCGGGGCACATCTCCCCGGGCAGCCCGGCGTCCGGCCATCCAGACCGCTGGCACCGCCGCCACCAGGACCAACGGCGGCCCTACCGGAGATAGGAGGAGTTCAGCGAAGGCGGATAGGACGTTCACAGGAGGTCATTGTAGCACAGCCCCGGGAGGGACGGCGAATTCCACCGGGATCCAGGAAGCCCTGAAGTCCAGAACCCAGGGGGAAGGGAGGCCGGACAGGCGCTTCAGGAGCGGAGGGAACGCTCTCGGATCTCCATCAGGATGCCCCCCACCGCGCAGAGGGCCCCGCTCAGGAGGGCGTAGCGCCAGTTGGTGTTGGGCAGGATCCACAGGGCCAAGATGGGCGCGCTGAGAAGGCCGCCGAGGAAGGCGTGGATGGCTGCCCGAGCCCGTACCCAGAGCCCGGTCAGGAGACCGGCCAGCAATGCGCCCCCCAACACGGTGAGGTTAAGCAGCAGGAGATTCGCCCCGGACATCGAGCCCAGGAAGACGCCCGCGGTCACCAACAGCACATTGGCCGCCCAGGCGAAGAGGACGCCGTCGACCCGGAGGGGAGGTCTCGACGGTTCGTTCATGGCGATCTGCTCCCGGGGATCTGGGCCAGGAGGCCCCAGTCGGGCTCCTGGTAGGTCTCCCGGCGCCAGCGCAGGCCGGGCTCCAGGAGGATGCCTGGGCCGTCGGCCTCCAACAGCAGGCGCAGGGCCAGGAAGATCACCGTCCGCTGTTGGGCCGGACGATGCGGTTCGCCCAGGGGGTGGCCCATGGGCCACCTGAGGAACACGGCCCGGGGAACGCCTACGGCCGCGGTCAGGTCCCGGGCGATGGAGAGGGCCACCGTGGGGATCCCGATGGCCTCGATGGCACGTGCGATCAGTCCCACGGACCGATTGCAGAGCCCTCAGGCCGGCGTCAGAAAGGCGAAGTCCACCCGGTCGGCCCGGAGTTTCGCGGCCACCTCCGGCCCGGTCTCCTGGATCAGGCGCTCCAGATGGGGGCCCTCGATGTGGCCCATGAAGCTGAAATGGCGGTGGTTCACCGCACCGATGACCCCCTGCCGGGCCAGATCGCGGAAGTGGTCCAGGGGGAAGACGATGTTGGGATCCGCGTCCGCGTCCCGATGGTCGTAGTACTTGTGGGTGATCACCACTGTCCGCAGGTCCACGTCCCCCGGGATCTCCCGATAGGAGGCATCGCCTTCCGGGTCGTCCATGTCGAAGGGAGGCTGATGGGGCAGGTGGATCCCGGCCGTGGTGACCAGGGCAGCCCGGGCCTGGGCCAAGGGCCCGGAGAACGGAACGAAGGGAATGGCCGCCGAGGCATCCAGCCGTTGGCTGCGCTGGACCGCCCAGCGGGCCCACAGCTGCATCACCCAGGGCATGGAGTAGAGCCCGGTCACCGCCCGCTCCCACAGCTCCCGAGCCCTGGCCCGCCCTCGCGACAAAAGATGCATGGATTCACCTCATGTGTTAAGATAACAGCATACGGAAAAAGTCGGGGAGTAAGTCGTCCAGCCGTACCCGGTCCACCGTCTCGGCTCCTGGGTGGATGGAAGCCGGTTCCCGACCATTGTACCCGCGTAGCCTCTGCACACAAAGCGTAGCTGCCGCATGTCGTCCAGAGCCAATCACTCGGCCCCCGCACCCCAATTCGGTCCGGACGAAGGGGAGGAGAGCAGCCCCCTCTCCATCGGCGCCGATCCCCTGTGGGACGGGCACCCCGACGCCTGGATCGAGCTGGACCGCCCAACGCTGAGACTGCGTCGGGCCAACTGGGCGGCCCGCCAGCTCTTCGGCTGGCCCGAGGAGATGCCCCCGTCCGATCGCTCCCTGGCCCACCTCCTGGTGGATCCACCCCTCCAGGAGGTGTTGGCGGAGATGGCCCGGGCCTGGGCCAAACAGGACAGAGGACGTCCCGTTCCCCGAGAGGTGCGGGCCCGTCGGAGAGATGGCCAGGTCTTCCAGGCGCGCATGTGGCTCCTGCCACCGGAGCACCCCGATCGGGTCCAGCTCCTCTTCCGCGACCAGACGGAACACCAACAGCTCATCCAGGAACTGTTGGCCGCCAAGGAGGCCGCAGAGGCCGCGGCCCGGCTCAAGACCGAGTTCCTGGCCAGCATGAGCCACGAGATCCGCACCCCCATGTACGCCATCGTGGGGATGACCGGGCTCCTGCTGAGCACGCCCCTGACCCCGGAGCAACAGGAGTTCGTGGAGACCATCCGCAAGGCCAGCGAGACCCTGCTGGCCCTGGTCAACGACGTGCTGGACTTCTCCAAGATCGAGGCCGGGCGCATGGAGCTGAGGCCCGTGCCCTTCGATCTGGTCCAGACCATCGAGGAGACCCTGGACCTCTTCGCGGCCGCAGCCGCAGCCAAAGGGCTGGAGCTGGCCTACGTCCGCCCGGACTCGGTCCCCACCCAGCTCCTGGGCGACGTGGGACGGCTGCGGCAGATCCTGGTCAACCTGCTCAGCAACGCGGTGAAGTTCACCGCCCAGGGCGAGGTGGTGGTCTCGGTCACGGCCCAGCCCCAGGCCGACGACCGCTACCTGTTCCACTTCGCGGTGCGGGACACGGGCATGGGGATCCCGCCGGAACACCAGGAGCGCATCTTCCAGGCCTTCACCCAGGGGAACACCGGGGCCGCCCGCCAGCACGGCGGCACGGGCCTGGGCCTGGCCATCAGCAAACGGCTGGCCGAGCTGATGGGCGGCACCATGTGGGTGGAGAGCGAGCCCGGTGTGGGATCTCTGTTCCACTTCACCGTGGAGCTGGTGGTCCGGGAGAGCCCCCAGGACTCCCAGGAGGCTCCCAGCGCCTCCCCGCTGACCGGCAAACGGGTGCTCATCGTGGACGACAACCAGACCAACCGCAGCATCCTGGAGACCCAGGCCCGTCGCTGGGGCATGGAGCCCATCCTCGCGACCTCGGGCCAGGAGGCCCTGGATCGGTTTGCCCAGGAAGGCCCCTTCCACCTGGCCATCCTGGACATGGAGATGCCCGACATGGACGGCCTCATGTTGGCCCGCCGTCTCCGGGAGCTGCCCCGCGGCGAGCAACTGCCCCTGGTCCTGTTCACCTCCGTGAGCAACGTGAACGTCCGGGAACATGTCCAGGACCTGAACCTGGCCGCGTTCCTGTACAAGCCCATCAAGCCCCGCCACCTCTACCAGGCCCTGGTCAACGTGGTGGGCCAACGGCAGACGCCCCAGACAGCGGCCCAGCCCCTGGCCCAAGCCCCGGACCGGCCCCTGGGCCACCGCTATCCGGCCCAGATCCTGGTCGCGGAGGACAACCCCGTGAACCGACGGGTCACCCGGCTGATCCTGGAACGGCTGGGCTACCGGCCCGATCTGGTGAGCACCGGGAAGGAGGCCCTGGACGCGGTGTTGCGCCGCCCCTACCACATCGTGCTCATGGACCTCTTCATGCCCGAGATGGACGGGCTGCAGGCCGCCCGGGAGATCCGACGCCGCCTGCCGCCCGAACAGCAGCCCACCATCGTGGCCATGACCGCGGCCGCGTCGCCCGAGGACCGAGACCGTTGTCTGGCCGCGGGCATGGACACCTACGTGGCCAAGCCCATCCGGGTAGAGGAGCTGGCCTCCCTCCTGGAGAAGATGCTCCAACGCGATCCCCGCCTGTCCGCCGGCCAGCCCAACCAGGAAACGTAGAGGGCCGGGCATGGAATCCCGATCCCGCCGGCCAGGGCGTCGAGGCACCCGGACCAGTGCCTTCGGCTCCCCGGGCCGAGCCAGCCACGACGCCAGCCTCTTCTACAGCAGCCGCCTCTACCAAGGCCTCCCCCAGGAGGAGAAGGTCCCCCTGGTGGAGAACCCGATCCCGGCCCATGCCCTGGACCGGATCTTCTGCCACAGCGCGGAGCAGATGGCCCATCTGCCCGACTGCAGCGTCCACCTGATGGTCACCTCCCCGCCCTACAACGTGGGCAAGGAGTACGACGCGGACTTCACCCTGGAGGAGTACCTGGCCTTCCTGGAACGGGTGTGGCAGGAGGTGTGGCGGGTGTTGGTCCCCGGAGGCCGGGCCTGCATCAACGTGGCCAATCTGGGGCGCAAGCCCTACATCCCCCTGAACGCGCTCATCGCCCAACAGATGATGGGGCTGGGCTTCCTCATGCGGGGCGAGATCATCTGGAACAAGGCCGGGCACGCAAGCCCCTCCACGGCCTGGGGAAGCTGGATGTCCCCCTCGAACCCCACCCTGCGGGACGTCCACGAGTACATCCTGGTCTTCTCCAAACAACGCTTCGGACGCAGCCGCCGGGCCCCCGGGGCCCCGGACGCCCCCGCCCGGGAACGCCGGGCCACCATCACCCGGGAGGAGTTCCTGGAATACACCAAGAGCGTGTGGACCTTTCCGCCCGCCACCGCCCGCAAGGTGGGCCACCCGGCCCCCTTCCCCGTAGAGCTCCCCTACCGGCTGATCCAGCTCTACACCTTCGCGGACGAAGTGGTGCTGGACCCCTTCATGGGCAGCGGCCAGACGGCCCTGGCCGCCCGACGGGCCGGACGCCATTTCGTGGGCTACGAGATCGACCCCGAGTACGTGGTGCTGGCTCTGGAGAGGCTGGAGGACGCCCAGGAGCCTCCCGGGGATCAGGACGCCCGGTAGTCTGGGTTGGGCCAGAAGATCAAGGTGGACCAGTTGTCCGACGCTTGATCCTGGATGTAGTTCTGCAGGAGCCCCTTGACCACGAAGCCGTTCCGAAGCTGGAAGCTCAGGGTCGGATCGAAGATCTCGCCCGCGACCACCCGATCCACGTACTCCTGTACCGAGAGCTGCCCCTTGTATCGGGCATAGCCCGGCAGGAGCCCACCGGCCACGATGCCCTTGCGGTTGTAGCGGCGCACCAGGTCCTTCCGGGCCTCGTAGAGGCGCCGGCCGATGCCCCGTCCCCGGTAGTCCGGATGCACGCTGATGTCCCCGCCGTAGTAGTAGGGGCCCTCTGGATCGTGGTTGGTGTAGTATCCTCCCGCGATGATCTCCTGGAAGGTGTGCTGCGGGCTGTCGAAGTCGAAGTCCGTGAAGAAGCCGGAGCCAAGCCCCACCACCTTCCCGTCCACCAGGGCCACGAAGTCTCCCTCGGGGAAGATCCGACAGTGGCTGAGGAAGTGCTCGGCCCGCATCAGCTCCTCCGAGCCCAGGGTCGGATAGCACACCCGCTGCAGCTCCTCCAGGGCCTCGGCGAACTCCGGTCGGATGTTGACGATCTCCACCGCCATGCTCCCATCTCCTCCCTTCCCAGCCGGCCCGGGAACCGGGCAGCCGCTCCCCGAGCCGGGCCCTACAGCCGAAAATGCTCGTACTCGTTCTCCGCAGGACGCCCCCAGAGGGCCCAGAGATCCCGGGTGGCCGGCCGCATGATGGCCGCGCCACAGCTCTCCACCTCCAGGGGCGGTTGAGCCCGCACCGAGATGACCGGATCCCGGGTCAGGGCCATGAGATCGTCCACGCCCACGGGGAGACCACCTGGGGCCAGGAGCTGGGAGGCCCTGGCCAGTCGCGCCTCGCTGCTGGCCTGGGATTGGGGCAACCGGGGCCGGCTTCGCGCCTGGGTGGGGGCGGCCAGACAGTGGTTCGTGTGGACCAGGGGGTCGTCCTCCAGGGGCGTCACATGGGTGTAGGTGGGGAAGGCCTCCACGTTGTATCCCCGGCCGTTGCCGTCGAGGAGCAGATAGTTGTGGGCCCCGGCCAGGGGGGCCTCGGTCACGCAGCGCAGGGCCGCGTCGATGTCCGACTGCTGCAGGGCCTTGCGCACCACAAAGGGCCAGGTGACCCCCACCTGGCCGTCGCCGGCCGGCAGGTTGTTGATCCCCACCGCGATGCCGGCCTCGTTCATGCCGATCATGCCGATGCATCCCGTCACGGTGAAGACCAGGCAGGCGGGCTCCCCCGTCGGCCGGCAGCGGAGCAGGATCACGTAGCGGGTGGAGTCCGCGTGCATGTCCCAGGTCTGGCCCAGGAGGCCGTGCCCATCCACCGCCCGGCAGCCCGGGACGATGAACGCGGTGCAGTCCTCCGCGGTGTGGACGGTGGGGGCCCGGTGCTGCCTTCCGTGGGCATAGACCAGGTCCACAAAGTCGGTGAAGCCGTTGGTGACGAGCAGCTCGGCCAGGGTGAGCCCGGTGGCATCGGCCAGGCCCTGGAGCTCCTCCACCAACTCCGGCGCGTAGGCCCGGTGTGGGGGGATGCAGGCCTCGGCCAGGGCCATCACCTCCTCCCGGGAGAGCGGATGCCCCGTCCAGCTTCCCCCCATGGCCAGGGCGATCCGGCTCTCGGTGTACTCCCGGATGGCCTCCCGGTGTGCCTGGCCATGGAGCGCGCCCATCCGGTAGTGGTCTCCCTCCAGTTCCAACACACGCAGTGGGGGCATCGGCCCATGTCCTCCTGGCAGAGTGGTCGAACGGTTCCGAGAATGGGGCGGGAGAGCGGCCTGGCCCAGAGAGCAAGGCCCTGGACGCCGTGCTCGCCGGGGCCCTCCCCTGTCCATCAGGATACCACACTGGACCCGCAGCCCCAGAATGGGCTTCCCGGGGCCCGCGGCCCTTCAGGCCAGGACCTCGTCCACGGCCTCCGCCAACACGCCCATGCCCTCGTCGAGCTCCTCATCCCGGATGGTCAGGGGCGGGAGGAAGCGGACACAGTTGCTGTGCAGCCCTGCCCGAATGGTGATGAGGCCGCGACGCAGGGTGGCCGCGGTGATGGCGTTGGTGGCCTCGGGGTCCGGCTGCTTGGTGGTGGGATCCTGCACCAGCTCCATGACCAGCATGGGCCCCAGCCCCCGCACATCCCCGATGCGGTGGGGATGTCTGCGCTGGATCCGGGACAGATGTTCCCGCATTCGCCGGCCGATCGCCTGGGCCCGAGCCAGGAACTCCGGTCGCCGGAGGGTCTGGATGGCCTGGATCGCGGCCACACAGGCCAGGGGGTTGCCGCTGTAGGTGCCTCCCAGGCCGCCGGGGTGGGGGGCATCCATCACCTCGGCCCGGCCGGTGACCGCGGCCAGGGGCATGCCCGCCGCCAGAGACTTGGCCGTGGTGATCAGATCCGGGACCACGCCGTAGTGTTCCACCGCGAAGAGGCGGCCGGTGCGGCCCATGCCACACTGGATCTCGTCCGCGATGAGGAGAATGCCATGTTGGTGGCACAGGTCCCGGAGCCGCTCCAGGAAGCGGGGCGGCACGGGCACGAAGCCCGCCTCGCCCTGGATCGGCTCGATGACCACCGCGGCCACCGCGGAGGGGTCCACGAAGGAGACGAATGCCTGCTCCAGCTGGGCCACGCTCCATTCCACGAAGCCCTCCGCGCTCATCTCCTCGGGGCGTCGATAGAGGTTGGGGAAGGGCAGCCGGTAGATCTCGGGCGCGAAGGGGCCGAACCCCTTCTTGAACAGGGCCCACTTGCTGGTCATGGCCATGGTCAGGTTGGTGCGTCCGTGGTAGGCCCCCTCGAAGACCACCACGGCCTGGCGGCCGGTATAGGCCCGGGCGATCTTCACCGCGGCCTCCACGGCCTCCGCGCCGCTGTTCACCAGCACCGACTTCTTGGGAAAGTCCCCGGGCGCCACCTGGTTGAGCAGCTCGCAGACCTGGACGTAGGGCTCATAGGTGCCGACGATGGCGCACATGTGGATGAGCCGAGCGGCCTGACGTTGCAGGGCCTCCACCACCTCGGGCGGACAGTGGCCCACGGCCAGGGCGCCGATGCCACCGGCAAAGTCCAGGAGCACGTTGCCGTCCACGTCCGTGACGGCGGCCCCTTGGGCCGAGGCCACCGCGATGGGGGTCAACTTGGCCGCTCCTCGAGAGGAAGCCGCCTCCCGGCGGGCCACAAGCGCCCGGCTGCGGGGTCCTGGGATCTCGGTGACCCGTCGAATGGTGGGCATACGCCTGTGCCTCCCACATGCTGAGATCGATGTAGACCGATGTGCCGTGGACCTCGTATAATAGGCCTGATGGATCCGGGCCCGGGCGCTCCGGCATACTGGACTGGCTGGTATACCGGAGGCCAGGCGGGCGCGGTGAGGCGCGAGCCGTCCCCGGGATCCTGCAGCCTGTCCGGTCCATCCATGTCTTCCCTTGGGTGGATGGCCCCATCCACCCCGATCGGCCCCGAGGGCCAAGGAGGTGTACCATGGATCTCAAGGGCAAACGCGTCGCAGTCCTGGCGGAGGACCTGTACGAGGATCTGGAGCTCTGGTATCCCTACTATCGCCTGGTGGAGGCCGGCGCCGAAGTACATCTGATCGGCCCAGAGGCCAAGACCTACCGCAGCAAGCACGGCTATCCGGCCACAGCCACTGAGGCCGCGGTCCAAACCCGCCCCGAGGAGTTCAACGCGGTGGTGGTCCCCGGCGGCTACGCGCCGGACCGGCTGCGCCGCTTTCCCCCGGTGTTGGACCTGGTGCGAGGGGTGTACCGCCGGGGCGGCGTGGTGGCCGCCATCTGCCACGGGCCCTGGGTCCTCATCAGCGCGGGGATCCTCCAGGGGAAGCGGGCCACCTGCTTCTACGCCATCAAGGACGACCTGGTGAACGCCGGGGCCACCTACGTGGACGAGCCGGTGGTGGTGGACGGCCCCCTGATCACCTCCCGTACCCCCGCAGATCTCCCGGCCTTCCTGCCGGCCCTCATCCAGGCCCTGGCTCGGGAGACCCAGCCGGCCTGATCCGCCTTCCTGGGGAGGGCATGGAGGCCCTGGCCGAGGGTCCCTGTCCTCCCCAGCTCGTCTCTGCCCCCGAGACCGGATGGCCGAGCTACAGGGCCATCTCCTGGACCCGGGCGAACGCTTGGTCCAGCTTCTCCAGGGCCTCGTCCACGTGCTCCTCGGTGGCAGTCAGAGGCGGCGCGATGCGCAGCACATTGCCGTAGAGCCCGCCCTTGCCGATCAACAGGCCCATCTGGCGGGTGATGTCGAAGAGCGCGTTCACGTGCCTGGGCGCCGGCTCCTTGGTGGACCGGTCCACCACCAGCTCTACCCCCTGCATGAGACCCCGCCCCCGGACATCCCCGATCAGCGGGTACTTCTCCTGAAGCGCCTCCAGCCCCCGACGCAGGCGATCGCCCACCACCTGGGTCCGCTCCGGTGGGGCCTCCTGGTGCAGGGCCTCCAGGGTGCCCAGGGCCGCGGCCAGAGAGACCGGGTTGCCGCCGAAGGTGCTGATGGTGAGCCCTGCATCGGCCATGCTGGCCGCGAGCTCCGGGGTGGTGGCCGTGGCCGAGAGGGGCAGCCCATTGGCGATGCCCTTGGCCATGGTCAGGACATCGGGCACCACCCCCGAGTGCTCGATCCCCCACCAGTAGGTGCCGGTGCGGCCAAAGCCCGTCTGCACCTCGTCGATGATCAGGAGACCGCCGTAGCGGTGGACGATCTCCTGGACAATGGCGAAGTACTCCGGGGGCGGGGTGATGAAGCCGCCCACCCCCTGGATGGGTTCCGCGATGAAGGCCGCGATGCGGCCGGAGGTGGTGGTGCGGATGGTCTCCTCCACATCCTCGGCACAGGCCACGCCACACTGTGGATAGGTCATCTTCAGGGGGCAACGATAGCAGTAGGGGTTCAGCGCGTGCTTGATCCCCACCACATGGGTGCCCCCGATGCGCCAGGGGGCCTGCCCCGTCAGGGCCATGGCCATGGGCGAGCGGCCGCTGTAGCCATGGCGCAACGCGATGACCTCCTGGTAGCCGGTGTGGACCTTGGCCAGGATCACCGCGGTCTCGTCCGCGTCCGTGCCCGAGGTGCCGAAGTAGAAGGTGTCCAGCTCGCCCGGCGTGATCGCGGCCAGCTTCTCGGCCAGGGCCACGTGGTTCTCGTGGGGATAGAGGGTGGAGGTGTGGAGGATCTTGTCCACCTGCTCGTGGATGCGCTGGGTGACCCTGGGGTTGTTGTGGCCCACGCTGGTGGTCAGGATGCCCCCGAAGAAGTCCAGATAGCGGTTCCCCTCCACATCCCACACGTAGAGGCCTTCGCCGCGATCCAGGGGCAAGGGCTCCGTGTAGTAGAGGATGTGGTTGGGCCAGAGATGCCGCCGCTGTCTCTCGAGGATGGCTTGGCGATCCATCGGGTCGGCCCTCCTGTGTGGATGGTGGTTCAGCGGTTGTGTGTGGCCCCGGCCAAGGCCTCGGCGAAGACGCCCAGGGCCCAGTCCACCTGCTCTGGGGTGACGATCAGGGGCGGGATCCAGCGAACCACGTTGTTGTAGGTGCCGCAGGTGAGCAGGAGCAATCCTCGCGCCAGGCAGGCCTGTTGGACCGCGGACGCGGTGGTGGGATCCGGCTTGCCGGCGGGAGAGGTGAACTCACACCCTACCATGAGCCCCCGCCCCCGCACATCTCCCAACACCGGGGATTCGGCCTGGAGCTCCTGCAGCCCCTGGAGGAGCTGTTGTCCCCGGGCCGCCGCGTTCTCCGCCAGCCCCTCCTCCTGGATCACCTCCACGGTGACGGCCGCGGCGGCCGCGGCCAACGCGTTGCCCCCGCCGTAGGTCCCACCGTGGGTCCCGGGCCGCCACCGAGCCATCAGCTCGGCCCGAGACGCGATGCCCGAGATGGGCATGCCGCTCCCCATGCCCTTGGCCATGACCAGGATGTCCGGCTCGATCCCCGGGTGTTCGAGACAGAAGAAGCGGCCGGTACGGCCGAAGCCCGTCTGGACCTCGTCCACCACAAGCAGGATGCCATGTCGATCGGCCAGGCCACGCAGTTCCCGGAGGAAGAGATCCGGCGCGGGGACATAGCCCCCTTCCCCCAACACCGGCTCGATGATGAAGGCGGCCGTCTCGTCCGGTGCGCTCTGGCCGTGGAGCAGGTAGTCCAGTTGCTCCAGGCAGAAGGCCACGGTGCGCTCCTCGTCCCATCCGAACCGGTAGCTGTAGGGGAAAGGGGCCACGAAGATACCGCCGGGCAGGGGCTGGTAGTTGTGACGGTAGATGTACTTGGACGTGGTCATGGCCATGGTCTGGTGGGTCCGGCCATGGAAGCTCCCCTGGAAGACCACGATGTTCCGCCGTCCGGTGGCTGCCCGGGCCAGCTTCACCGCGGCCTCCACAGCCTCGGCACCGCTGTTGGCGAAGAAGAAGCGGTCCAGGGCCGGGGGCGTCACCTGGTCCAGCTTCTCCGCCAGGCGCAGGGTTGCGGGCGGGATGACGATGTTCATCTGGCCGAAGATGAGCTGCTCCGCCTGCTCCCGGATGGCGTGGACCACCCGAGGATGACAGTGGCCCGTGTTGGTGACACCGATGCCCGAGGTGAAGTCCATGTAGCGGCGGCCCTGAGCATCGTACAGGTAGACCCCCTCCCCGCGCACAGGTTGGATCTGGGTCAGATGGGTCCAGACCGGAGCCAGGAGCTCCATCCCAGAGGGAGCCGGGGCAGACATGGGCATACCTCCTGATGTGGGTGGTCCGATAGTGGATAGTGGATCGCGCAGGGAGCCTTGAGGTGGGCTTCCCCCTGGGCGATGGTGAAAGGACGTCGGCCTATCCTCGGGAAGCCAGGGCCTCGACCTCCCGGGCCGCCCGTAGACCCGACTCGTAGGCCCCGTGGACCGTGCCGAAGTAGTGGGGATGGGTGGCCTCGCCGGCAAAGAAGATCCTTCCATGGAGCGGCGCGGCCAGGAGGTCCCGGTCCTCGGGTCTCTGGCCCACTCGCTGGAAGGAGTAGCTGCCCCGGGAGAAGGGGTCCTCCTCCCAGCGGGTGCGGACGTAGCCCTCCGGCTCGCACACCCCATCCCCGAAGATGCGCCGGAGGGCCTGGAGCGCCCGATGGACGAGCTCCTCGTCGCTCCATCGGCGGATGTGTCGGGCCCGGCTGCCCGAGTGGTAGGTCACCAGGATGGGCTCCTGGGTGTAGTGGGCGGTGTTCAACCAAGCCTGGAACAGCGGCGGCTGCTCCCCATGGAGGAGATGGAACCGATGGAGCTCCATGGGCCAGAAGGGCCGGGGGAAACGCAGGGCCAGCTTCTCGTAGCTCCCGTAGCCGATCCGCTGGATGGCCCCCTGCTTTTCCGGGGGCAGCGGGGGCTCGAACTGCATCGCCCCGGCCTTCAGGACCCCCAGGGGCACGGTCACCACCGCGTAGTCCCCCGAGACCCGGCCCATCGAGGTCTCCAGGACCACCCCCTGGGCCCCCCGGCGGACCCGATACACCCGGGTGTCCAGGTATACCTCCAGGCCCTGGGCCAGGGCCTGGGCCACCTGGCTGTACCCCCCGCCGTGGAGCAGGAGATCGCCTCCGGGCAAGGTGACATAGGCCGCGTTCAGGCGCCAGTCGATCTCCTCCAGGTCCGCCGCGTTGCTGAACTGGGTGCGGACCACCGCCTGGTAGTGGAAGCCCTCTCGGGCAGCAGGCTCCAGCGCCTCCACCCCGGGCAGGCCCAGCCGGTACAGGTCGGCCAGGGAACGCACCTCGGGCCCCGGTGGCTCGGTCAACACCGAGGCAAAGCGATGGGCGTAGGCCCCGGGGAAGAGCTGGAGGCCCCGGGCATAGGGCTCGGCCGGGATGGATCGGCCATCCCCGTCGAAAGCCTGGACAGTGCCGCCGGCCAGGTCCAGGAAATCCGTGCTCCCCCAGCGCACGCCGGCCCGGCGGACCCAGGGCATGATGGGATTGGCCACAGGGCCGTGGACCCAGGCCGCGCCCAGGTCCACGCAGGCGCCCAGAGAGGTGTCCGTGTGGGTCCGTCCCCCTATCCGTTCCCGGGCCTCCAGCACCCGCACCGTGTGGCCTCCTTCCTGGAGGGCCCGAGCCGCGGCCAGGCCGGCCATGCCCGCGCCCACCACAACCACGGTCGCGGCCATGGCGTGGCTCACTCCACCAACACCCGGGCCACGGCCGGATCCCAGGAGAGCTGGACCCGGTCGCCGGGCTGGAAGTGGTCCGCGTCCTGGTGGGTCAGGTTCTGCATGCGGACCACCAACTGGGCCTGGTCCCCGATCCGCACCATATAGCGGGTGTCGGTACCGATGTAGACCCGCTCCTCCACCACGCCGGTGACCGAGACATGGCCGGGAGCCACCTCCGCGGTGGTGGCCAACAGGGAGATCTTCTCCGGACGCAGGGCGAAGGTGACGGCCTGATGGAGCTGGACCTCCTGGGCGTGACGGTGGGCGGCCAGCTCCACGCCGTCCACGTAGATCAGGGCCCGTTCGCCCTCCAGCCGGGCGATCTGGCCCTCCAACAGGTTGCTCTCGCCGATGAAGTCCGCGACGAAGCGGTTGACCGGTGCCTCGTAGATCTCCGCGGGCGCTCCCACCTGGAGCACCTGTCCCCGATCCATGACCGCGATCCGATCGGACATGGTCAGGGCCTCCTCCTGATCGTGGGTCACGTAGATGAAGGTGATGCCCACCCGGTGCTGGATGTGCTTCAGCTCCAGCTGCATGGCCTTGCGCAGCTTCAGGTCCAGGGCCCCCAAGGGCTCGTCCAGGAGGAGCACCTCGGGCTGTTTGACCAGGGCCCGGGCCAGGGCCACCCGCTGTTGCTGCCCGCCGGAGAGCTGTCGGGGCCGGCGGCTCTCCATGCCCGGCAGCCGGACCAGCTCCAGGACCTCCAGGACCCGGCGTCGGATCTCGTCCTTGGGCACCCCCTCCATCTCCAGGCCAAAGGCCACGTTCTCGTAGATGGTCATGTGGGGGAAGAGCGCGTAGTTCTGGAAGACCGTGTTGACCGGCCGGCGATAGGGCGGCGTGCTGCCCATGGGCCTGCCGTGGATCCAGATCTCGCCCCGGGTGGGCAGCTCGAAGCCCGCGATCATGCGCAGGGTGGTGGTCTTTCCACACCCCGACGGCCCCAGGAGGGAGAAGAACTCCCCCTCCTGGATGGTCAGGGTCACGTCCTCCACGGCCACCACGGTCTCGCCGTGGGGGCCGGGGAAGACCTTGGTCACCTCCCGGACCTCCACCGCGGGCAGGGCGGTGGAGGTCCGCAGCTCACGTCCAGAGAGGTCGACAGATTGGGCCATAGGACATTGGCTCGGGAATATGTCCGAGGACAGCGAAGACCGATCGGGCTACTGGGCGGACTTGATCTCCGTCCACGCGTCGTCGTAGAGGACCGTGGCCTCGCCCACGTCCACCACGAACTGGAGCCGCTCCATCACCTCGGGCGGTGGGTAGATGCCGGGGTTGTTGCGGTCCTCCTCGTTGATCAGGGGCAGCGCGGCCGCGTTGGGGGTCGCGTAGCGGATGTAGTTGGACAGCTCCGCGCCCACCTCGGGCTCCAGGATGTAGTTGATGAACTTCTCGGCCAGCTCCTTGTGGGGCGCGCCCTTGGGGATGCACATGTTGTCGGTCCAGACGATGGACCCCTCCTTGGGGATGCTGTAGCGGATGGCCGGGTTCTCCTCCATCACCTGGAAGATGTCGCCGCTCCACTCCATGGTCAGATCCACCTCGCCCTCGTCCAGGAGGATCTGGCCCGTGTCCGGTGCGAAGGCGGCCACCAGGGGTTTCTGCTCCAACAGGAGCTCCTTGGCCTCGTTGATCTGGTCGGGATCCGTGGTGTTGATGTCGTAGCCCAGCAGGAGCAGGGCCACGCCCATGACGGCCCGGGGATCGTCCAGCCACGCGATCCGGCCCGCGTACTTCTCGTCCCAGAAGGACCACCAACTGTCGATCTCGCCGCCGGTGGCCTCGATGTTGTAGCCAATACCCATGGTGCCCCACTGGTAGGGCACGCAGTACTTCAGCCCCGGATCGTAGCGGGGGTTCTGGAAGGTGGGATCGAGGTTGGCGATGTTGGGGATGTTCTCGTGGTCCAGCTCCTCCAACATGCCCAGGTTGATCATGATCTCCACCATGTAGTCCGAGGGCACAATGAGGTCGTACCCCGGGTTGCCACCCTGGAGCTTGGCCAACAGCTCCTCGTTGCTGTCGAAGATGTCGTAGTTCACCTTGACCCCATAGCGCTCCTCGAAGCGGGGGATGGTCTCCGGCGCGATGTAGGTGGACCAGTTGTAGATGTTCAGCTCCAGGACCTCACCGGATTCCCCGCCTTCCGGGGCCGCGGCTTCCTCTGCCCCCCCGGAGGCCGGCGCCTGGGGGGCTGCGGGCGCCGCGCACGCGGCCACCACCAGGGCCAGGACAGTCACCAGGACCAGCCAGACGAACAGACGATGGGTCTTCATGGATGTGTCCCTCCTTGGGTTGAAGAGTGTCGAGATGCCAGCAGCGTGCTGTGCCACGGAGAAGGCGCGAAGGCCCAGGTCATCCTCGCCGTTGGATGGCCAGAGAGAGGAGCACCAGGACCATGGAGGCCAACAACATCAGGGTGGAGACCGCGTTGATGGCCGGTGTCACGGTGAAGCGGATCATCCCGTACACGAAGAGAGGCAGGGTGCTGGATCCCACCCCTGCGGTGAAGAAGGTGATGACGAAGTCGTCCAGGGAGAGGGTGAAGGCCAACAGAGCGCCGCCCAGCACTCCCGGCATGATCAGGGGCAGGGTGACCCGTCGAAACGTCTGCCACTCGTTCGCGCCCAGGTCCTGGGCCGCCTCCTCCAGGGTCCGGTCCATCCCGGCCAGGCGAGCCCGGACCACGATGGCCACGTAGGAGACGTTGAAGGCCACGTGGCCGATGATGATGGTGGCAAAGCCCAGGGCCATGCGCAGCCCCAGCAGGTTCTCCAGCAGGCGGAACAGGAGCGAGAAGAAGACCAACAGGGAAATGCCCATGGTGATGTCCGGGATCACCACGGGCAGGGCCAACAGGGTCTGAAAGGTGCCCTTGAAGCGGAAGCGGTACCGGTGGAGGGCCAGCGCGATCATGGTACCAAAGACCGTGGAGATGGCCGTCGCGGAGAAGGAGACGATCAGGCTGTTGCGCAGGGCCAGCACGATGCCGCTGGCCTGGAAGTTCCGGGCCAGCTCCGCGGTGTCCTGGGCCACGGTCCCGGTGTCGCCGTACAGGCCCAGGGTCCCCGCGCCGGCCAGGAGGCTGCGATACCAGTCCAGGGTGAACCCTCGCCACACCGAGACGTTCCTGGAGGCGTTGAAGGAGAGGATCACCAGGATGAGGATGGGCGCGTAGAGGAAGGTGTAGACCAACAGCGCGTTCAGGCCCAGGAGCCAGCGGGCCGCGGCGCCTCGGGTGCCGGCGGCCGGCGGGGGCTGGGTGGCCAGAGGTCGTTCCACCGTGGTGGCTTCCAGGGCCATCAGAGCATCTCCTCCTCGCCGTAGCGGAAGTAGATCCAGGCCGCGATGGAGACGATCACCATCAGGGAGATGGAGACAGCCGAGCCGAAGGGCCAGTTCCGGGCCTTCAGGAACTGCTGTTGGGTCAGGTTGCCGATCATCATGGTCTTGGCCCCGCCCAGGAGATCCGGCGTGACAAAGGCGCCGATGGCCGGGATGAAGACCAGGATACAGCCGGCCACGATCCCCGGCAAGGTCAGGGGCAGCATCACCCGGAGAAAGGAACGCCACCCGTTCGCGCCCAGGTCCTGGGCCGCCTCGATGAGGGAGAAATCGAACTTCTCGATGGACGCGTACAGGGGGAGCACCATGAAGGGGAGGTAGCCGTAGACCAGGCCGAAGGTCACCGCGAAGGGAGTGTACATGATCTGCAAGGGCTCCTGGATCACGCCCAGCCCCTGGAGCACCGCGTTCACCACCCCCTCGGTCCGGAACAAGACCATGATCGCGTAGGTCCGCACCAGGAAGTTGGTCCAGAAGGGGATGATGACCAACAGGAGGAGCACGTTCCGCCAGGGCTGTCGCTGGCGAGCGATGTAGTAGGCCAGGGGGTATCCCACCAACAGGCTGATGACCGTGGTGGTGACGGCCATCCACAGGGACTGCCAGAAGATCTGGAAGTAGATGGGGTTCAGGAGCCGGGCGTAGTTGTCCGCGGTCCACCGATAGATCACGTTCCCGTAGGGCCCCCGGGTGAAGAAGCTGTAGACCAGCACGATGAGCAGGGGCAACAGGAAGAAGAACCCCAGCCAGAAGGCCCCGGGCGTGAAGAGGAACCAGAACTGGGCCCGATGGCCGCGGCGCCTCGACAGGCTCTCATGCATAGCGTCCGTCCACCTTGGATGGGGGGCGCTCCGATACCCGCAGATAGTGGCTCAGGCTCTGCTCCGCCACCTTGTAGACCTGCAGGATCATGGAGGTCCAGGTGCGCTGGACCCCGGTCACCTTGGAGATCCGGTCCTTGAGCACCCGGGCCAGGTGATCCCGATCCCGGCACATCACCTCCACCAACAGATCGTACTCCCCGGTGACCCACAGGAGATAGCTCACCTCGGGAATGGCCGCGATCTCCTCCAGAGCCTGGTCCAGATGGGCCGGATGGACGTGGATCCCCACCATGGCCGGCGCGTGGATGCCCGTGCGGTGAGGGTCCACCAGACCGATGATGCGCACCACCTTCTCCTCCACCAGCCGAGCCACCCGGTTCCGCACCGTCCCCTCGGTCACCTGGAGGGCCTTGGCGATCTCCGTGAAGGGCTTGCGGCCATCCTGTTGGAGATGGGCCAGGATCGCGTAGTCCAGTTCGTCCATGGGAGATCCCTGGAGATCCCGCTGACAGGGTGGCGAACGCTTGGCGGGGGATTACGAATTTCGCAGCGCCGGGCAAGTATACTACGATTATCGCAATCCCGCAAATCGCCCCGGCCGCCAGGTGCACGCAAGGGCAGCCCGTCCCGACCGGCTCCTCCGGCGCGCCCGCCAGGGGAGGAGCGGATTCCCCGGCACAGGTAGACTTGCAATCTGGGAGAAACCCGGCCACAATCCACCCAGGCCATAGTGGAGAGACGGGCGGCGGGGAGGTCGGACGCCTCCCCCGGATGTTCGCCCCCTGCCCCTCGCCAACGAACTTCCTCATCGCTGACCAAGAGGTCTCTGGATGGAGATGGACACCCGCGAGCTGGACGCCAAGATCGGACGTCTCCAGGTCCGCAAGGACGACTGGGCCCGCCTCCCCCTGGAGGAGAAGATCCACCACCTGGGCGAGATGCGACGCCGCACCGGCCGGGTGGCCCGGGAGTGGGTGGAGGCCGCGGCCCAGGCCAAGGGGATTCCCCTGGATTCGCCGCTGGTGGGCGAGGAGTGGGCCGGTGGCCCCTGGGCCCTGCTCCACGGCATCAACCGCTACGTGGAGACCCTGGTGGCCCTGAGCCGGGGGGACGACCTGCTGCACCACACAGGCCCCGTGCGCACCCGGGCCGACGGCCAGGTGGTGGTCCAGGTCTATCCCCTGAACCTCTACGAGCGCCTCCTCATGCACGGCGTCCGTGCGGAGGTCTGGATGCAGCGGGACGTGACCCTGGACAACCTCCGGGAGCAGATGGCCTCCTTCTATCGCCGGTCGAGCCCACCAGGTCGGGTCACCCTGGTGCTGGGCGCGGGGAACGTGGCCAGCATCACCCCCATGGACGTGCTCCACCAACTGGTGGCCGAGGGCTCGGTGGTGTTGGCGAAGATGAACCCGGTGAACGACTATCTGAGGCCCTTCTTCGAGGAGATCTTCGCCACCCTGCGGGCCTACGGCTTTGTGGAGTTCGTCCACGGCGGCCCGGAGGTGGGCCAGTATCTGGTCCACCACCACGGGATCGAGGCGGTCCACATGACCGGCAGCGCCCGGACCTTCGACGCCATCGTCTGGGGGCCCGGCCCGGAGGGCCAACGTCGGCGAGAGCAGGGCACCCCCCTGTTGGACAAGCCCATCACCGCGGAGCTGGGGAACGTGACCCCCACCATCGTGGTCCCCGGCCCCTGGGACGAGGCGGACCTGCGTTTCCAGGCCGAACACATCGCCACCCAGAAGCTCCAGAACTGCGGCTTCAACTGCATCGCGGCCCAGGTGCTGGTGACCCCCCGGGCCTGGCCCCTGACCGAACGCCTCCTCTTCCACCTGCGCACGGTGATGCGCTCGATACCCCACCGAGAGGCCTACTACCCCGGCGCGGAGGAGCGCCAGGCCCAGGCGGCTCGACACGATGGACGGGTGGAGCTCCTGGACGAGCCCTGGAGCTGCCGGGTACCCCGCACCCTGATCACCGACGTGGATCCGGAAGCCGATTCCCCCTTCTTCCGAGAGGAGGTCTTCGGGCCGGTACTGGTCCAGACCGGGCTCCCCGGAAACGATCCGGCCGAGTTCCTGCGCCATGCGGTGCGCTTCGTCAACGAGCGCCTCTACGGCACCCTGGGAGCGAACCTCATCGTCCATCCCAGGACCGCCCGACACCTTGGCCGGGCGCTGGATCAGGCCCTGGCCGACCTGCGCTACGGCACCATCGGCGTCAACATCTGGGTGGGGGCCGGCTTCCTCCTCTCCCAGACCCCCTGGGGCGCCTACCCAGGCCACACCCTGGCCGACGTCCAGAGCGGCATCGGCATGGTCCACAACACCTTCCTCTTCGACCGGCCGGAGAAGAGCGTGGTGTACGGCAACTTCTATCCCTTCCCCCGCAACCTGCGCCACGGCCAGTTCCAGCTCCTGCCCAAGCCCCCCTGGTTCGTCACCCATCGCTTCAACCACAGCGTGGGCTGGCGCATGGCGGCCTTCGCGGAGAACCCAGGCTGGCTCCACCTGCCGGGGATCTTCGTGGACGCACTGCGAGGCTGAGCCGTGGCCCCGCGCTATCTCCAGGCCTTCATCCCGGCCAACGGCCAGGACCGGCTGGCCGAGATCCTGGGGGACCAGCCCCTCCTGGGCCTGTGGAAGGACCAAGCTCAGGAGGATCGGATCGCGATCCACCTCCTGGTGCCGGCGGAGGAGAGCGAGGCCGTCATGGATCGCCTGACCCAGGCCTTCAGCGGCTCCGACGTCTTCCGCATCGTGGTCCTGGCCGCGGAGGCCACCGTCCCCCGCCTGGAGCCGGAGGAGGAACCAGAGGGGGCCGCGCCCCGGCCCGGCCCGGAGGCCGAGCCCTCGCCCGCGGAGCGGAGCGGCCGGATCAGCCGGGAGGAGCTCTACACCGCGGTGGTGGGCGCGGTGGGCATCACCCGGGTCTTCGTGGTGCTCACGGCCCTCTCGGCCCTGGTGGCCGGGGTGGGGCTGCTGCGGAACGACATCGCGGTGGTCATCGGCTCCATGGTCATCGCGCCCCTCCTGGGCCCCAACGTGGCCATGGCCCTGGCCACCACCCTGGGCGACACCGACCTGCTCCGACGGGCGGTGCGGACCAACGCGGTGGGCGCGCTCCTGGCCCTGGCCGTCTCCGGGGCCATGGGCCTGGTGGTGGCCGTGGACCCCACCTCCCCGGCCCTCGTGGCCCGCACCCAGCCCCAGCTCAGCGATCTGATCCTGGCCCTGGCCGCAGGCACTGCAGGCGCGCTGGCCTTCACCCGGGGCCTGGCCGAGGCGGTCATCGGCGTCATGGTGGCCGTGGCCCTCATGCCCCCCATGGTCACCGCGGGGATGCTCCTGGGCAGCGGCCACCTGGCCCAGGCCCTGGGCGCCCTCCTGCTGGTCGGGATCAACGTCATCGGCGTCAACCTGGCCAGCGTCCTCACCTTTCTGGCCCAGGGGGTCCGTCCCCGGACCTGGTGGGAGGAGCGGCGAGCCCGCCGGGCCACCCGTCGGGCCACGGCCCTGTGGGCCGTCCTGCTCGCGCTGCTCCTCGCCTTCCTCTACCTGGCGCAGCGGTGACCTGTCGCCACCGCCTCCCCTGGGGCCAACGTGGATGTCCCACGGATCCTTGAATTTCCCCCTGGGATCCGGTACCATACACCTGGCACAGCACCCTGCGGCCAGCATCCCGTCCACCCCACCGCCTGGGCCCACAGGCCCGGCGCTCCGGCGTCTCGGTCCACTCCCTCGAGCCTCCTCGCGGCCCAGGAGACGTGGCCGGACCGCGGATGAAGGAAGATGCCCGCCCTCCTCCAGGGAGACACCGTCCGGAGAACCGCTGCACCATGAACGTCGTGGCCATGATCCTGGCTGGCGGCCAGGGAACCCGCCTCACCGTCCTCTCCGAGACCCGGGCCAAGCCTGCAGTGCCCTTCGCGGGCAAGTTCCGCATCATCGACTTCACCCTGAGCAACTGCGTCAACAGCGGGATCTACACCGTGGGCGTCCTCACCCAATACCGCCCCCACAGCCTGAACGAGCACATCGGCATCGGCAAACCCTGGGACCTGGACCGGGCCAAGGGTGGGGTCCGGATCCTCCAGCCCTACCAGGGGCGAGGCGGCCAGGTCTGGTACGCGGGCACCGCGGACGCGATCTACCAGAACCTGGACTACATCCGGGAACAACGGGCCGATACGGTGCTGGTCCTCTCGGGCGACCACATCTACAAGATGGACTACCGGCCCATGCTCCGGTACCACCGGGAGAAGGGCGCGGCCCTGACCATCGGGGTGATGCCCGTGCCCCTGGAGGAAGCCCACCGCTTCGGCATCATGGAGGTGGACGGAGAGGGACGCATCGTCCGCTTCCAGGAGAAGCCCAAGGAGCCCAGGAGCAACCTGGCCTCCATGGGCATCTACGTCTTCGACCGCCCTGCCCTGGAGCACCGGCTGGGCGAGGGCACGGCAGACTCGCCTCGGGTGGACTTCGGACAACACGTGGTGCCGGCCATGCTGGCCGCCGGCGACCGGGTCTTCGCCTACCGCTTCCAGGGCTACTGGGTGGACGTGGGCACGGTCCACGCCTACTGGGCCACGAACCTGGAGCTGGTCCAGCCCGAGCCCGCGCTGGACCTGTACGACGAGAACTGGCCTATCTACACGAAGTCCCAGGAACGGCCCGCGGTCAAGGTGACGCCCCAGGCCCGGGTGCTCCGCAGCCTGGTCTCCAACGGCAGCATCGTCCGGGGCCATGTGGAGAACAGCGTCCTCAGCCCCGGCGTCTACGTCAGCCCCGGCGCGGTGGTCCGGGACAGCGTCATCATGAACGACACCTGGATCGGGCCCGGCGCCCTGGTGCAGCGGGCGGTCATCGACAAGGAGGTCACCGTGGGCGCGGGCACCCTCATCGGCCAGGGCGACCCCGACATCCCCAACCAACAGATGCCCGACCGCCTGAACACCGGCATCACCGTGGTGGGCAAGGGCGCGGAGATCCCCGAGGGCAGCCGCATCGGCTGCAACGTGCTCATCAACAGCGGCCGCCGGGAGGAGGCCTTCCCCGAAGACCGAGTGGTCCCCGACGGCCAGACCATCTGAGGAGGCGGCCCATGTCCCAGGCCTTTGCCATGATCATGGCCGGCGGTGAGAGCCCCGACCTGAGCGTCCTCACGGAGATCCGGGCCGAGCCCGCGGTGCCCTTCGGCGGCAAGTTCCGCCTGGTGGACTTCTCCCTGAGCAACTGCGTCAACAGCGGGATCCACAACGTGGCCATCCTGACCCAGTATCGCCCTCGAAGCCTGAACGACCACATCGGCATCGGCAAACCCTGGGACCTGGACCGGGCCAAGGGCGGCGTGCGCCTGCTCCAGCCCTACCAGGGGGGCCCCTTCGGCGGCTGGCAGCGCGGATCCGCGGACGCGGTACGCCGCAACCTGGACTACGTGCTCCAACAGCCCGAGGAACGGGTCCTCATCCTCTCCGGCCGCCACATCTATCTCATGGACTACCGGCCCATGCTGGAGTTCCACATCCAGAGCCGCGCGGAGGTCACCGTGGCCGTGCGACGGGTCAGCCGCCACGAGACCTACCGCTTCGGCATCGTCCGGGTGGACGGGGACGGACGCATTCGAGATTTCCAGGAGAAACCCCGCCGCGCGCCCGGCAATGTGGCCAACATGGGCGTCTACGTCTTCGACAGGGCCGTCCTGGTGGACGCGCTGCTCCAGGGCGACCACGTGGACTTCGGCCACCACCTGCTGCCCGAGATGGTGCGCCAACACCGACGGGTCTTCGCCTACTTCTACCCCGGGTATTGGGCCGACGTGGGCACGGTCCAGGCCTACTGGGAGGCCAACATGGGGCTGTTGGCCGAGGAGCCGGCCCTGGACCTGTACGACCCCGAATGGGTGGTCCACACCCGCTCCTACGAGAAGGCCCCGGTGAAGTTGGGCCCCCAGGCGGACGTGGACGGGACCATCCTCTCCAATGGGTGTCAGATCTTCGGCGTGGTGGAACGCAGCGTCATCGCCCCCGGGGTGGTGGTGGAACCCGGAGCCCGGGTGCGGGACAGCGTGATCCTGAACGACACGGTCATCCGGGCCGACGCGGAGGTGGAGCGCTGCATCGTGGACAAGGAGGCGGTCATCGGAGTGGGGGCCCGGGTGGGCCATGGAGAACGGAACACCCCCAACAAGGAGCTGCCGGAACGGCTCAACACAGGCCTGACCCTCATCGGCAAGGGCAGCCGCATCCCCGACCGAATGGTGCTGGGGCGGAACGTCATCGTCCACCCCGGGGCCACCGAGGCCGATTTCGGCCGGCGGAAGAGCATCCGCAGCGGCAGCAGCGTGGGCCGCAGTCAGCGGAACGCGAGGCGCTGAGGACCGTCTCCGCCATCGGCCCGCTCATCCCTGCCGGGCCCGAAAGCCCAGCTCCTCCAACAGCAGCAGGATCCGATCTCGCTGGTCGCCCTGGATCTCGATCTGGTCCCCCTTCACCGTGCCGCCGGTTCCCAGCCGGCTCTTCAGATGTTTGAGCAAGGCCCTCCGACCGGCCGCCGGGCTCTGCACTCCCCGGATCACGGTCACGGTCTTGCCCCCTCGTCCTTTCCGCTCCACCCGAACCAGGACCGGCCGATCCCCCTGGACCGCCCAGGGACCTGCGGGATCGTGGGGTGTGGCCGCGGTCTCGGCCGGCTTCTCTGGATCGGGATCGGTGGAGTAGACCCGTCGAACTTTGGCCATCTCTGCCACCTCCTTGGGGCAATGCATGGGGATCGCCGCGCGGGCAGGGGCCCTGGCCAGGATCCGGGGGGACGAGGGAGCTAGGACCCGGCCGCCTCCCCGGGCCCTGGGCCGCGCTCCCGCAGCCGCGCCACGGCCGCGTGCAGACGCCGCCCCCTGGCATGGGCCCTCTCCAGGAACTCCGCCTCGTAGACCAGCCCGGACAGATGGATGGAGACCTCCAGGCTCAGGGGTTTGGTGTAGGAGGAACGAGCAATGAAGCTCGCGGTCCACTCCCAGTCGGTGATGCCGTCGTAGGGCAGCCGGTGTTGGTCCCAGGTGCCGTCGTTGTCGTGCAGATGGACCGCGAGGAGCCGGTCCGCCAAGGGCCAGGCCCGCTCCATCCCGCCGGGGGTCAGGGTAGCATGGCCGCTGTCGTGGCAGTACCCCAGGTAGTCGGGAGGATAGAGGTCCAGGACCTGCACCAACGCATCGAAGTTGTGCTCGAAGTCCTCGGGGCGGGGCTCCCGGTGGACCGGCTGCCGGAGACGGAAGAGGTTCTCCAGGGCCAGGCGGACCCCCCGGGTCCGGCAGTAGGGCTCCAGTTCGTCCAGGGTACGACGGGCCTGTTCCCAGAAGGTGCTCCGCTCTTCCGGCGCGGACGGCGGAAAGAGGTGCATGATCACCACGTCGGCCCCCAGGTCCGCCGCCAGGTCCACCCGGTTCTTCACCAGCTCCACCCCGGCCTGACGGCGGTAGGCCTCCGCCGCGGTCCAGTCCTTCTCCACCCCCGCGGAACCGTGGACATCCAGGAGCCGCAGGCCATAGGTCTCCAACCAGGCCCGGATCTGGGCCACCTCCGAGGGATGGTAGACGAAGTCGGTGTTCCAGTGGTGACACCAGTGGATGTGGGTGAAGCCCGCCTCCGCGGCCCGGCGGAGGTACGGCTCCGGATCGCCGGTATCGGCCACATAGTCGGTGGTGATGGCCAGGGAATGGGACACAGGCCCCCTCCAGCCTCAGCGGATCGGGTTCAAGGCCCGGATCACCGCGTCGTGGATGGTCCCTCCGGTGGCCACCAGGCTGGTGCCGGACACCGGATCGTTGCCCTGCCAGTCGGTCACCGTGCCGCCCGCCCCCTGGACGATGGGCACCAGGGCCATGAGGTCCCAAGGGGCCATCCGGGGATCCAGCATGATGTCCGCACCGCCGATGGCCACCAGGTAGTAGCCATGACAGTTGCCCCACCCGTAGTAGTGGCGGACCTGCCGGATCAGGGCCTCGAAGGCCGGTCCATCCTGGTATCGAGGCACGTCGAGGTGCTCGCTGGTGAGAAGCACCGCGTCCCGGATGGAGGGGCAGCTCCGGACACGGACCCGTTCCCCGTTGAGCCAGGCGTGTCGGCCGTCGCCCACCAGGAGATCGTCGGTCAGGGGCTGGTGCAGCAGCCCGAAGCAGGGCCGCTCGTCCTGGCAGAACGCGATGAGGGTGCCGAAGAGATAGCTCCCGGCCACGAAACTGCTGGTGCCGTCGATGGGGTCCAACACCCAACGTTCCCGGGCCTCGGGCCGGGTCAGGCCGTATTCCTCGCCCAGGATGCCGTGGGTGGGGTAGTGTCGTTCGATGAGCTCCCGCATGACCTCCTCGGCCTCCTGATCGGCCGGGGTCACCAGGGAATCGTCCGCCTTGTGGTGGACGGCGAAGCCGCTGCGGAAGTGGCGGCGGATCACCGCGGCGCTGAGCTCGGCCAGCCGCACGGCGAACTGGATGAGTTCCGCATAGGGGGAGGGGTAGGCCATGGGGGATCTCCGGTCCGTGCGGCTGGGGATGGAATCTCCCTGGCCTCATCGGTCCCGCCGGGTGCGGGGGTCCAACACATCCCGCAGCCAGTCGCCCAACAGGTTCATGCCCAGCGCGGTGACCGCGATGGCCAGGCCCGGGTAGACCGCGATCCAGGGATAGATGTTCAGGTACTTGCGGCCCTGGGTCAGCATGTTGCCCCAACTGGGCACGCTGGGGGGAACGCTCAGGCCGAGGAAGCTGAGGCCGGCCTCGTAGAAGATCATGGCCGACATCTCGAAGGTGGCCAGGGTGAGGAGGGGCCCGATGAGATTGGGGACGATGTGCCGCAGCAGGACCCGGCCGGTGGGCACCCCGATGCACTGGGCGGCCTGGATGTACTCGGCCTGTCGGATGCGCAGGACCTCGCCCCGGGTGACCCGGGCGAAGAGGGGCGAGCTGGTGACGCCGAAGAGGAGGATCACATTGATCAGGCTCCGGCCCAGCACCGCGGCCGCGACCACCACCAGGATCACGTAGGGGATGGCCAGGAGCAGGTTGATGGTCCCGGTGAGGAGGGTGTCCAGCCAGCCGCCCACGTAGCCGGCCAACAGCCCGGCCACCATCCCCAGGGTGAGCGCGATGGCCACGCCGAAGACCCCCACCGTCACCGAGACCCGGCTGCCGAAGACGATGCGGCTGAACATGTCCCGGCCCAGGTTGTCCGTGCCCAGGGGATATTCCCACGAGCCCCCTTCCTGCCAGGCTGGAGGCATCTTCGCGGCCCGGAGGTTCTGGTCCAGGGGATCGTGGGGCGCGATCGGCTCCGCGAAGACCGCGGTGAAGACCACCAGGAGGACCAGGAGGAGCCCCAACAGGCCGGCCCGATCCCGGCGCAACATCCGCCACACCGCGCCCAGCCGCTCCCAGAAGGTGGGATCCCGGTGGAAGGCCTCCATGGGGCCGGCCGCCCGAGGATGGGTCGTCGCTTCCATGGCGAACTACGCTCCACGTCGGATGCGGGGGTCCAGGAGCCCGTAGAGCAGATCCGTGACCAGATGGATGAGGATCGCGAAGCTGGCGAAGAAGACGGTGATGGCCTGGACCAGGGGGAAATCCCGGCCCTTGATGGCCTCGTCCAGAAGGCTGCCCAGGCCCGGCCAGGCGAAGATGGTCTCGATGTAGATGGAGCCCCCCAGGAGATAGGTGAACTGGACCCCCATGACGCTGATCAGGGCGATGGCCGTGTTGGGCAGGATGTGCCGGGCCATGATGAGGACCTCGGACAGCCCCTTGGAGCGGGCCGTGCGCACGAAGTCGTTGGTCCGGATCTCCAGGACCTGGGCCCGGGTCAGGCGGTAGAGCTGGCTCATGACCCCCAGCCCCAGGGCCACCGCGGGCAACACCACGGAGATCCAGCGATCCCGGCCAAAGCTGGGGAACCAGCCCAACTGCACCGCGAAGACCAGGATCAGGATCATGGCCAGCCAGAAGCTGGGCGTCACCTGCCCCAGGAGGCCCAACGCCCGGCCCAGGCCGTCCACCCAGGAGCCGGGATAGGTGCCGCTCAGGGTGCCCAGGGGGATCGCGATGGCCGTGGCCACCGCCATGGCCGCCACGGCCAACTGGACCGTGGCCGGCAGCCGCTCCAGGATCACGGCCCGATTGGGGCGGTTGAGCTTGAGGGAGGTGCCCAGGTCCAGGACGAGGACGCCCGTCGCGAAGTCCATGAACTGGACGTAGACCGGGCGGTCGAAGCCCATGGCCTTTCGGAAGGCCTCCACCTGTTCCGGGGAGGCGTCTCGGGGCACCATCAGAGAGGCCGGATCGCCGGTCAGCCGGATGATGAAGAAGACGATGACCACCACGCCGAACAGGAGAAGGATCGATTGGGCCATCCGGGTGAGAAGATAGCCGAACATGGCCTCGCTCGGGAGGGGAATGGAGGGCGCCAGGTGGAGGGATGCTCGCCCCCACCCAGCGCCCGGAGATGTGGCAAGCGCTACGGTTCCTCGATCCAGGTGTACATGAGGAAGTACTGTTCCGCGGCCCGAGGCCGATAGTCGTGGACGGCCACGTTGACCGCCTCGAAGGCCCAGGGTTCGTAGAGGTAGATGAAGGGCGGGTTCTCGTACATGTAGCGCTGGAGCTCCCGGTAGAGCTGGGCCCGGGCCTCGTCGTCGATGGTGACGATGATCTGGTCCAGGTACTCCCCGATCTTCTCGTCGTACCAGGAGGAATAGGTGGCATCCCAGCCGCCCAGCGCGCCCAGGAGGCGGTTGTAGGCCTCGCCCAGGGCCGAGGACCAGCTATCGCCGAACAGGGGCGGCAGCTCCTTGTTGGCCTCCAGGTCCCAGTACTGGCCGGACTCCATGAACTCCAGGTCCACCTGGATGCCCACGTCCCCCAGGTAGCCGGCCACGGCCTCGCACACCTGCTCGAAGTTGGTGTACGCGCCGGTGGGGCAGGCCATGCCGATCGAGAAGCCGTCCGGGTAGCCGGCCTCGGCCAGCAGCTCCCGGGCCCGGTCCGGGTCATAGGGATAGGGTTCCAGGCTCTCGTCGAAGCCCAGGTTGGCCGGGGTGATGAAGCCGGTGGACAGACGAGCCTTGCCGTCGAAGAGGGCATCCACGATGGCCTGGCGGTCCACCGCGTAGTTCATGGCCAGGCGCACCCGGACATCCTCGGTGGGCATGCCCTTGCCGGTGGTCAGGTTGTTGAACGCGATGTAGTAGACCCGATCCACCGGATAGGAGAGGATGCGCACGTTGGCCGCGTCCTCCAGGGTCTGGGCCTCCTCCGCGCTCAGGCGCTGGGCAATGTGGACCTCGCCGGTACGGGCCGCGGCCACCCGGGTGGAGGACTCGGGAATGGGGCGGAAGATCAGGGTCTTGACCTTGGGCATCTCCTCCCGCCAGTAGTCCTCATTGGCCTCGTAGACGATCCGATCGCCCCGCTTCCACTCCACGAACTTGAAGGGGCCGGTGCCGATGGGATGCTGCTCGAAGCCCTCCACCCCCACCTCCTGGAAGTACTGGGGAGGCACCATCATCCAGTTATAGGCCATGAAGCGCAGGAAGAGCGCGTTGGGCTCCGGTGTGGTGATCCGCACCGTGTAGTCGTCGATCTTCTCCACGCTGTCCGCCATCTCCCAGATGTAGGCATACTCGTTCTCCGGATCCTTGCCCATCTCCCAGGAGAAGACCACCGCATCCGCGTTGAAAGGCTCGCCGTTGTGGAAGGTCACCCCCTGGCGGAGCCGGAAGATGTACTCGGTGCCATCTTCGGAGACCTCCCATTCGGTGGCCAGGGCCGGGACCAGGTTCCCCTCGTCGTCCACCCAGACCAGGGAATCGTAGAGCTGGCTGGCTGCATTGGCCGCGTTGCGCTCCGCGGCCCGAGGCATGTAGATGGAGTTGGGCATGGTGGACAGGGCTACCCGCAGCTCCCCAGTGGGCCCGGTCGGCGGCTGCGCGGGAGCCGCCGCCTCCTCCGGCCCAGCCGCCTCCGGGGCCGATGGGGGCTGGGCCGCCGGGGCTCCGGGCGCCGCGGGCGCGGCACAGCCCACCACCCACAGGGCCAGGGCCGCCCACAGGGCCAGGGCCAACAGCCGATGTGGTGCGTTCATCGCGTCACCTCCTGTGAAACGGTCGAGAAAGGGTGTCGGATAGCCGGGATCGCATCCCGATCGCGTCCACCGTCCGGGAGCAGCGCAGCGGTTCGAACAGACGTGCCAGGATGGAGGCGGTGTCCGACGGGAAGGCCGAGGGGGATCCACCAGGGAGCTCCCAGGCCCACGCCCCCGGCCTGGAGCGGGGCCCGTCCCGGCGCCCCCTGGAACAAGATGGCACCCGGACGAAGCGTCGGTCCGGCGTGGCCAGAACCCGGACGGGCTGGCTATGGTGGCTCTTCCCTCGATCCAGGCACAGTGCGGTGCAGCGGATCGGCTCGGAGGTGGAACACGGATCGGGCCGCACGCTCGGAGCGTTCAGGGGGCATCTTGGAGTGTAGCATAAGGTGCACCGTTTCGCAAAGCGTGTTTTCACCTCCTGTCCCCTTGATGGTACCATGGAGGAGAGGAGACGCTCTGCCCGGCCCCCTGGGAGGTGGAGCTGGGACGATCTTCTGCGAGGCTTGCCACCATGGCCCCCAACCCCCTGCTGTCTCGGCTCGGATACGATGCGGACACCCGCCTGGTCATCTTCCACGCGGACGACCTGGGCATGAGCCATGGGGCCAACCAGGCCTTCCTGGAACTCCTGGAGGCCGGCATGGTCCGATGTGGCTCGGTCATGGCCCCTTGTCCCTGGGCGCCGGAGATCCTGCGCCATGCAGCGGCCCACCCCCAGGTGGACCTGGGAGTCCACCTGACCCTGACCAGCGAATGGCCCGGGTACCGCTGGGGCCCTCTCAGCACCCGGCAGGAGAACAGCGGCCTGCTGGATCCGCAGGGCTACCTGTGGCCCACGGTGGAGGCCCTGGCCCAACACGTGCACCTGGCCGCGGCCCACCGAGAGCTGGAGGCCCAGATCGCCCAGGTGCGCCGCTTCGGGGTGAACCCCACCCACCTGGACAACCACATGGGGTTCGCCAAGGAACCCCGTCTCCTGGAGATCTACATCCAGTTGGGGCTGGACCACGGCCTCCCCATCCTTCTCCCCCGCCAGGTGGATCCCGTGCTGGCCCACATGGGCCTGACACCGGAGGACCCGGAGAGCTGGGAGCGACGGATCCGGGAGCTGGAGGATCGGGGCATGGCCCTGGTGGACTGGTTCCGGATCACCCCCAGCCATGTGTCGGCCCACTCCGACGAGGAACGAGCGGCCCTCTACGAGTCCATCCTGGACCAGTTGCCGCCCGGGATCACCTATTTCAGCCTCCATCCCAATGCCCCGGGGGACGTGGAGCCCCTGTCCCCCGAATGGGCGGCCTGGCGGGTGTTCGAGTACCGCTACTTCCAGTCCGAACGGCTGCGCCGCTTCCTGGACGACCGAGGCATGGTGCCCATCGGATATCGAGATCTGGTCCCTGGAAGATCTTGATCCCCGACCTCGGAGACACCGAACACGAGGAGAGACCATGCAGCTCACTCACCTCTGGGTAGAGGCCCCCTTGCTCTCCAACGCCCTGGACCGGCTGCCCTCGGATGTGGTGGTCCTCCAGCCCAAGCCAGGACGCCCTCCCCTGGAAACGGCCCGCCCGGCCCAGGCCATCCTGGCCTCCTCGAACCTCCGCTACGACGGGTCGGCCTTCGAACAGTTGCCCCACCTGCGGATCCTGGTGCGCACGGGCATCGGCCTGGACAACGTGGACCTGGACGCGGCCACGGCCCAAGGCGTGGTGGTGTGCAACACCCCGGAGGGCCCCACCGAGTCCACCGCGGAACACGCGGTGGCCCTGATGCTGGCGTTGGCCAAGCGGGTGGTGCCCGGACACACGGCCCTGGCCCAGGGGAAGTGGCCCCCCCGAAGCACGCTCCTGGGCAACGAGCTGCGGGGAAAGACCCTGGGGCTCATCGGCCTGGGACGCATCGGCCGTCGGGTGGCCCAGATCTGCGGTCGCGGCCTGGGCATGGAGGTGATGGCCCACGATCCATACGTGGACCCCCAGGTGGCCCGCGCCCTGGACGTGACCCTGGCCGAGCTGGAGACGGTGCTCGCCCGGGCAGACGTGCTCAGCCTCCACGCCCCCAGCCTGCCGGAGACCTACCGGCTGATCGGCCGGGAGGCCCTGGCCCGGATGAAGGCGGGCGCGTACCTGATCAACGTGGCCCGGGGCTCTCTGGTGGACACGGAGGCCCTGCTGGAGGCCCTGGACACAGGGAGGCTGGCCGGTGCCGGGCTGGATGTCTTCGACCCGGAGCCGCTGCCGCCGGACTCCCCCCTGCGGAACCACCCCCGGGTGGTCCTCACCCCCCACAGCGCCTCGGTGACGATGGAGGGACGGGCCCGGATCGAGGAGATGGCCGTCGAGCGGCTCCTGGCCTTCTTCCGGGGCCACATCCCTCCGGATGTGTGCAATCCCCAGGTGTATCGCCAGACCCAGTAGACAGGACCACGGCGCCCTGCCCCCCTGGGGTGCGGTTTCCCAGGCCGAGCGATGGGCGCAAGATCTCCGGTGGCCATGGGGGGTCCCCCATGGCCACCGGCACCACATCGCCTCCTCAGAACGTCCTGCTGTCAGGCCTCTACTCGGCCCGGCTCACGTTGGGAAGGAACAGGGCATGGCCCACGAAGACCTGGACGCTGCTGCGGCCGGTGAGGCCGTAACGGTCCCGGGCCTCCAGGGTCAGGGTGTGGAGCCCTGGGCTCAGGGTGGTCAGGGGCAGGGTGGCCCCGCGGCCCAGCTCGCCCTGTCTGTCGCTGATCCAGCGCAGATCCTCGCTGGGGATGGTGCCGTCCTCCAGGTCTATCGCAGAGCCCCGCAGGACCAGCAGGGTGTCCGGCAGGACCCGCTGGCCCGAGACAGGCTCCACGATGACCACCTGAGGTGCCTTGTTGGAGACGGAGATGTTCACCGGGGTCTCGTCCATCCCGGTGTTCACCCCGTCGGTGGCCACCACCCGGAAGCGGACGTCGGGACCGCCCGGCAGGGTGTCCACATCCACCGCGTAGATCGGCTTCTCCAGGCCATCGGCCAGGAGCTGCCAGCTCTCCCCCTGATCGTAGCTGTAGAAGAGCGCGTAGCGGAGGACGTCCCCCCTGTCCGGGTCCGTGCCCTCCCAGGACAGCTTCTGGATGCCGGAGGTCCACACCTGGTCCTTGGCCGGCTCCAGGAAGCGCACCGCAGGAGGATTGGCCGAGATCCGGCGCTCATCCAGTGTCTGCCCGCGGTAGGTCAGGGCGATGGTGGTGGTCCCATCCATCCAGGGCACGGCCATGATGATGTCCGCCTGCTCCGTGGGGTTCGGATCCCCGACGATGGGGTCCTTGCCTTGGGGCGAGGGCGAGTGGACGTCTCCTCCGCGCCTCTCCCCGGCCTGGTACTCACTGGTGAAGTCCACACGGAAGGGATAGCGGGCCAGCACCTGGCTGCCGTTGCGCAGCTCCACCGCGTAGGCGCCGTCGGGCAGGGCCAGGTAGAAGCCGGCGTCGAGCTTGTAGAGGTCGTTCAGCGAGCCCTTGGGGCTCCCCACCACGTCCGGATTCTGGACGGTGAGGTCCACCAGGATGGAGGCCGCCTGGGCGGTGCGGTAGAGGGTGAAGAAGCCCGGCCGGGCCGCGAGGACGTCTCCGGCCGCGCCATTGGCCTCTGCCGCCGCGGCCGCAGAGGTCGCCAGGCTGTTGAACATCTTCTGCCAGGTGAAGGGTGCGATCCACCCTTCCTTGGAGCCCCCTGCAGGGCAGTAGCTCATCACGTCGTGGGTCTCGGCCGGGTCGTAGACCTTGAGGGTGGCCGGGTTGAAGCCGTACTCCTGGATGCTGGCGGAGCCGTAGGGGAAGTCGCTGTTGTTATCGGTGGAGCCGCAACCGTCGGCGGTGTTGGTGTGGAAGACATCGTAGTCGTGGATCAGCTCGTGGCCGAAGATCAGCGCGCCCCCTCCCGGACTGTCCGTGCTGGTGCCGGGTCGATCCGTGCCGATGCCCACCACTCCCAGGCCACCGGCATGGGGGTAGACAGGCATGTCCGCGTGGCCTCCTGTCCATCCGTCATTGGGCACCCAGCCGTAGATATGGTCGGGGATGTCGGAGATGTTGCCGAGCAGGGCGTTGAAGAGCACCAGGAGGGCATACTCGCCGTTCAGCGCCTGGATCAGCTCGTGCTGGCCGTCGCGACTGCCCCCCAGGGTGGTGGTCCATTCCTTGGCGCCCGCCAGGGAGTAGTCCACCCCGTTGTCCCGGATGGGCATGAGCTGGTTGAACCAGGTGGCCGCCCCCCCGTTCACCGCCCACCCCTGGGCCAGGCGGGTCCCGGTGTAGCCGCTGGGCTGGTAGTCCAGCGGCCGGCCCAGGATCCTCAGGTCCTCCCGGGGCCGGAAGATCATGGTGAGATAGCCGCTGCTGGGATAGCGGTTGTTGCCCTCGTTCGTCTCCGCCACCACATCGTTCGGGTCCACCACCGCGTAGAAGCGCACCACCGAGGTGGTGGGGCCGGGGATGGTGAAGATGAAGTTGGCGCTGTTCTCCGCCTGGGACTGGTCCAGGGTGCTCAGGGCCCTGGCGCTGGTGTCCACCTGCTGCCAGGGGCCGTTGTCCACGCTCATGTAGAGCCGCACGGGCACGTTCGTGGTGGACGAGAAGATGGAGTGGTCGTATCGCAGGTAGACCCGGGCCGCGGTCAGCTTTCCCGTCACCACGGGCAGGGAGTTGTCCGGACAGGTGGTCAACCCCTTGCTGGTATCGAAACACTGGATGCCCTGGGTGATCTCGATGCCGAAGATCCCCAGATCGCCCTTGAGGATGGTGATGGGCAGGTCGATGGTCACAGGCGGGCGATAGGGATAGAGCAGGTACGGCCGGACGGGGGTCGGCGTGGGGCCCGGGGTAGGGGTGGGTGAGGGGATGGGGGTCCAGGTGGGCTGGGGTTGCCGGGTGGGGGTGGGCGAGGGCAGAGGGCTCTGGGTGTTGGGCACCTTCACGTAGCCGCTGCTCCCGCTGGCCAGCTCCGTGGTGCCGGCGAAGAGACAGACCACCTCCACCACGGGCTCCTTGGCGTAGATCACGCCCCGGAAGGTCCCGTCCTCCTGCACCGGCACCACCTGGGATGCCCCCCGGGTCCGGATGAACCGCCGCTTCCCGTCCACGCCCTGGACCAGGATCTGGAAGGGAGATTGGGGATCGTAGAAGTTCTCGAACTCCTGGACCTCCATCGCGCCGGTGACCAGGATCTCGCCCTGGTTCTGGGCCTCGCACTTGACCGCGACCGGCAACAGGACCCACGCCTCCACCCGAGCTCCCCCCAGCTCCTCGTCCGCCGGATGCAGGTCCTTGGGATCCAGGTCGTTGACCAGCAGGTTCAGGTAGGAGGCCCGGATGTCCACGCCGAAGGAGCTGCCGACCACAGCAGAGCCCTGGGGCTTGATCACCACGGGGATCTCCCGCACCTCATTGGGCGCGAGGGTCACCGTGGGCTGACCGTTGTTGATGTCCAGGATCCAGGTGTCGGGCAGGTCGCTCTCGTAGGTCAGGTTGAAGACCTTGGTGGCCACCATGTCGTCGTTGCGCAGGCGGATGAAGCTGTCGTACACGGTGGGAGGCCCCCCATCCGTCACCGCCTGGAAGTAGGAGATGTTCTCCTGCTCCATGTCGCCGTCCTGGTTGCCCAGGACGGTCTCGCCGGCCACCGGGCCGATGATGACCCGGACACAGGTGTGGAAGGCAAAGCGCCCTGCGGCCAGGTCCTCGTCCGAGATCTCGAAGTCCGGGACCCACTCGATGTAGACATCCACCACACCCCCGGGCGGGATCGCGGCCAGGCCAGGGAAGTCGTTCTTGTCCACGGTGCCCAGGGTCTTCCAGCCGTTGCTCCCCGCGATCCCCACGCCGGGGGGATCTGTGATCTGGAAGGTCACCTCCACATCCGTGGCGTCCTGGGTGCCCACGTTGCGCACCCGGGCATAGAGACGGTTCACCAGGCCGATGGCCGGGTCATCGCCGTTGCCCCGGGGCACCATGCCGCCCCGGAGGTCGCTCCACATGCCGTAGCGGTAGACGCCGTAGCCGTTCACCGGGCTGTCCACCCAGATATCCGTGGTCTCCCAGGTGTTGCCCGGGGCGCTGCGCCAGGGGGCGATCATCACATCCGGCTGGTTCGCGCCCTTGTTGAAACGGATGCGGACGCAGTAGTTGTCGTCGTCCAGCTTCCGGATGCGGGCCTCCAGGTCCGCGTTGCTGAAGACGTCGCCGTCCTTCCACAGACGGTTGCGGTCTCCCTCTTTGCCCTGGATCACCACGGGCATGTCGCTCGTGCCGTCGGAGGTCTTGCGCCCGTCCACCACCTCCTCGATCAGGACTCCCTCGTCCGGAATGCCGTTGGGCGTGAAGCCCGCGTTCAGGTCATCCCCCAGGATACGGCGCCGCACGCTGAAGAGGTAGTACTTGCTGCCGGTGATGTTGACCCGGAGCACTTGGGGGTTGACCTGGCCCACGGGGTTGTACTCCATGGCCCAGAGGCAGATCTCCTCGCCGCCCTGGGCGTTGTCGATCTCCACGTACTTGGTGGTGGGCATCCATCCGGGAAACCCTTTGTCGTCCTGCTTCTCGTAGACGCCGGTCTGCCCCGGGTAGTTGGCGTCCATGAGCTCGAACTCGCTGTTGTACGCGCTGGGGTGGGCCGGGCCGTGCTGCTGGAAGGCATGGCCGATCTCGTGGGCCCATCGCCCCCAGACCGCCCGGTCGCTCTCCGAGGGGTTCTCGCTGAAGATGGCGCAGCCCACCGTCTTCGTGGAGCCGCCGGGCCCCTGGGGGAGGTTGCAGCTCCCGCTGCCCTGGCCCCGGTGGAACTGGCTGGCACTGGTCTCGGCCATGACCACCATGATCGCGTCCAGGTCGCTCCAGTCCAGGCCGCTGAGAGCATTCTCGATGGCGTCGTTCAGCACCTTCCAGAACTTGTTCCCCTTGGAGAGATCGCCCGTGGCCTCGTCGTCGATGTACGCGCTGCGGTTGTCCGGGAGCTGGTAGAGCTTGGAGACCCGGGCCTGGATGGTGATCTTCCCGTAGGAGGTGTCCTGCCACAGCTTGTCCAGCTCGTCGAAGAAGTCCTCCACATCGGCCTTGGAGTAGCGGGAGGTGTTGCTGTAGTCCTTGAAGTAGACCCGCAGCACCATGACGTTCTTGGTCCCGCCCACGGGGTTGGAGACGATCCCCGCGGGCTGGACCGCTCCCTGCTGCCGGGCCATCCACTGGTCCAGCCCGGCCACGGGCGCGTCCGGGGGCGCGCCGCCGAAATCCACCACGGTGGGCATCGCCTGGCCCTCTTGGCCGTGCAGGTGGGCGCCCAGGCGATGGAGGGCCCCCTCCAGATCCTCCCCGGAGATCCGTTCTCCAGAGGCATCGGCCCACACGGGCCAACGTCCTTCCAGCCAGAAGAGGCCCCCGACTGCTATGGCCAGGCAGAGGGCCAACATGCCCCCCAGCCACCAAGGGCGCCGGGCATGGAGACGATCCATGATCTGCTCCTTTCGTGTCGGTCCCCAAAACAGCAGGGAAAAGGGTAGGGGAAGGAGTACTTGTCAGCCGGCCCGCCGACCACCACGGGCCAGGCCTAGCGGCACAGGGCTGGGGATCAGGCAGCCCACAGACGGCTACACCGTGCGGGCGCTCCGGGGAAGCGATAGGCTGACAGAGCCGCCTGCCGTTCCACTGTAGGGGAAAGGGGAGACGAAGGGCTGTCTCCCGCAACGCAGAGCAGGTGCGCGGTATCGCACACTATATCACACTGCCTCCATGCCCACAAATGGGCCTGAAGCCCCGCCACGGCGGCCCGACGCTCCACGGGCCATCCTGGACCAATTCGCCCAGCCGCCCCGGGTCCCAGGCCCGCCACCCATCTCCTGGCCCGACAGGGCTGGGGGCCCCGCCCTGCCAAGACGCCCCTGGACGAGAAGAGCCGACAGGGCACATCGCGCAGAACCATCGGCAAGGGAAGGACCCCTGCCCGCTGTGGGCGTGGGAACAGACCTTGGCGCTGCCGGGCCCGATCCGGGTGAACGATACCCGGCAGGGTGGCCAGTTGTGGATCGGACCATCTTGTGCTACTATTTGAACAGTTTTACTGAGATTTGCACAGGTCAACAGATCGTCCACGGGCCCTGCCGGGCCCGGAGATCCGCCGAACCGCGACGACCCAACAGGAGCGAACAGCGTGGCCTACCCCCCACCCCGCCTGATCTTCTGGGAGACCACCGCGGGATGCAACCTGCGCTGCATTCACTGCCGACGCATCACCGTGGCCCAGGAGCTCCTTCCCCAGGATCTGACCACCCAAGAGGCCTTCGACCTGATCGACCAGGTGGCTGCCTTCGCCCGCCCCATCTTCATCCTCTCCGGCGGAGAGCCCCTGTTCCGACCCGACATCTTCGAGATCGCCCGCCACGCCAGCGACGCGGGCCTGTTGGTGGCCCTGGCCACCAACGGCACCCTCATCGACAGAGATGTGGCCCGGCGCATCCGACAGGCGGGCATCCGACGGGTGAGCATCAGCCTGGACGGACCCGACCCGGAGAGCCACGATCTCTTCCGAGGCCCCGGTGCGTTCGAACAGGCCCTGGCCGGCATGGCCCATCTGCGGGCCGAGGGCATCCCCTACCAGATCAACACCACCGTGGCCACCCACAACGTGGATCGCATGCCCGAGACCCTGGAGCTGGTGAAACGGGTTGGTGCCCGGGCCCTGCACCTCTTTCTCCTGGTCCCGGTGGGATGTGGGATGGAGATCGCGCCGGAGCACCAGATCACCGGCCAGGCCTACGAACGGGTGCTGAACTGGCTCTACGACGCAGAGCGGGAGAACCCGGACATCGAGATGAAGGCCACCTGCGCGCCCCACTACTTCCGGGTGGTGCGGCAACGCCAGGCCCAGGAGCGACGCCAGGGCATGGTTCGAGAACAGCCCCACAGCCACCGTCGCCAGGCCCAGGCAGGTGGGGGACACCCCGGTGGCCGCCCGAGCGGCCATCCCTCCGGGGCAACGGCCATGCACCAGATGACCAAGGGATGCCTGGCAGGTACTGGGGTCTGCTTCGTCTCCCACCGGGGCGAGGTGTTCCCCTGTGGGTACCTGCCCGTGGAGGCCGGCAACATCCGTCGCCAGCCCTTCCGGGAGATCTGGGAGCACTCCCAGGTCTTCGCCCAGCTCCGGGACCCGGAGCGGTTGGGCGGCAAGTGTGGCATCTGCCAGTTCAAGCACCTCTGCAGTGGATGTCGGGCCCGGGCCTACGGCATGTCGGGCGACTACCTGGCCGAGGAGCCCTTCTGTGTCTACGATCCCATTACCCGCACAGTGGCCGCATAGAGGAGGAACGGGCCTGTGGAACCGGTTGTGGTCGGCGTGAACCATCGCAGTGCACCCGTGGAGCTGCGGGAGCAGATGGCCCTGGCCGGGGACGGGCTGCGGGCCGCGCTGAACGGAGCCCTCCACGAGCTGCCCGGGGATGAGGTCGTCATCCTCTCCACATGCAACCGGCTGGAGCTCTACCTGGCGGGCCCAGATCCCCACAGGCTGCCCGGGCCCGCGGTCCGCTTCCTGGCCCACCGCTCTGGCCTGGACCTGGCCACCCTCCAGGCGGTGGTGTACAGCCGACAGGGCCCGGGCGCGGTCCGCCATCTCCTGCGGGTCGCGGCGGGGCTGGACTCCCAGATCCTGGGCGAATCCCAGATCCTGGGCCAGGTGCGAGAGGCCCTGGAGATCGCCCAGGCCACGGGCACCGCGGGCAAGATCCTGCTCGGGCTCTTCCAGGCAGCCATCCATACGGGCAAACGGGCCCGCCACGAGACCGCGATCGGCCGCTCCGCCACCTCGGTGAGCCACGTGGCCGTGGAACTGGCCCTGGCCCAGCTCTCCGAGACCGACCCCCGGGTCCTCCTGGTGGGCGCGGGAGAGATGGTGCACCTGGCCTTGAAGGCCCTCCGACATCGGGAGATCCGCCGGATCGGATGTGTCAACCGCACCCTGGCCCGGGCCCAGGCCATGATGGCTCCGGTGGACGGCCGGGCCTTCCCCTGGTCCCGACTGGCCGAGGCCCTGGCCTGGGCGGATGTGGTCATCAGCGGTACCCGCGCGCCCCACCCGGTCATCGATGTGGGCGATGTGGCCTCGGTCCTGCCCGAGCGACATGGCCGGCCGCTGGTCTTCGTGGACATGGCCGTGCCCCGGGATGTGGATCCGGCCCTGGATGGCCTGGACGGTGTCGTCCGCCTGGACATCGACGACCTGCGAGCCACCCTGGATGCCAACCTGGCCCGCCGTCGGGCCGCTGTCCCCGCGGTGGAGGCCATCGTCGCGGAGGAGGAGGCCCGCTTCATCGCCTGGCTCCAGTCCCAGGCGGTGACCCCCCTTATCCGCAGCCTGCGCCAACAGATCCGGGAGATGGCCGACCAGGAGCTGGCCCTGGCTCTGCGCCGACTGCCCCAGCTCTCCCCTGAAGAGAGGGCCGTGGTGGAGAAACTGGTGCATCGCCTGGTCAACAAGTTCCTCCATCGACCCACCGTCCAACTTCGAGAGGCCGCGGCCGTGGAGCAAGGCCCCCAGATCGCCCAGGCCGCGGCCCGGCTCTTCGGGCTGGATCCCCAGGCCACGCCGCCCGCCAACGGCCCTGTCCACCTTCGGGAGGAAGGATGAGCCCTCGATCCGCTGTGTTCCGCCTGGGCACCCGGGGCTCTCGGCTGGCCCGCTGGCAGGCCGACCATGTGGCCCATGCCCTGAGACAGGCCCATCCAGGGCTCTCGGTGGAGGTGGTGGTCATCCAGACACGAGGGGATCGGATCCTGGACACCCCCCTGCCCCAGATCGGCGGCAAGGGGCTCTTCACCGCGGAGCTGGAAACTGCCCTGCACCGAGGCGCCATCCATGCTGCCGTCCACAGCCTGAAGGACCTGCCCACCGAGGAGCCAGAGGGGCTGACCGTGGCCGCGATCCTGGAACGGGGACCCGTCCACGATGTGCTGGTGACCCCGGGCGGGGATTCCCTGGAGACCCTGCCCCCGGGCGCGATCGTGGGCACCAGCAGCCGCCGCCGGGCTGCCCAGCTTCTCCGTCGTCGCCCGGACCTGCGTGTGCGGGACATCCGCGGCAACGTGGACACCCGGATCCGCAAGGTCCTGGAACCGAACGGAGGCTATGGGGCCACGGTCCTGGCCCAGGCAGGGCTGCAGCGGCTGGGTCTGGAGAACAGCTCCTGGGTCCCCCTGTCCCTGGACGTGATGCTCCCGGCCCCTGGCCAGGCCGCGCTGGCCGTCCAGTGCCGAGCCCGTTCCTGGGCCCAGGAGCTCCTGGCCGCCATCGACCACCTGCCCACCCGGGCCCGGGTGGACGCGGAGCGGGCTTTCCTGGCCGAGCTGGGGGGCGGCTGCGCGGTCCCGGTAGCCGCCCTGGCCACGGTGGTGGACCGGTCGTTGCATCTGCAGGGGCGGGTCCTGGCCGAGGATGGGACCGCCTGCATCCATGTGGAGGCCCGGGGCCCCATGGCCGCTCCGAGAGACCTGGGGCGTTCCCTGGCCCAGCAGGCCCTGGCCCAAGGCGCGGCCAGGCTGCTCTCCCCGCAGAGGGACCTGCCGGGACGCTCCGATGGATAGAGATGTGCCGCTCTCGGATACCCGTTCCACACCCGTGAAGATGGCATCGGACGAGATGGCCGACCGCTCCCCTCCCCTGGAGGGACTCCGCATCGTGAACACCCGGGCCGCCCACCAGGCCTCGGCCCTCACCCGTCGGTTGGAGGCCGCGGGCGCAACGGTGGTCCACTACCCCGCCATCCGCATCGAGCCCGTGCCCGAGATCCATCGCCTGGACCGGGCATTGGCGGAGGCGGTCGCGGGGAAATACGCCTGGCTGGTGGTGACCAGCACCAACACGGTCCACATCCTGGCCCAGCGCCTGGCCCTTGGAGGCCACACAGGCCAGGATCTGGCCCGCCATTCCCTGCGGGTGGCCGCGGTGGGCCCGGCCACGGCCCAGGAGATCCAGGAGCGGTTGGGCCTCCAGGTGGACGTGCTGCCCCGGGAACACGTGGCCGAGGCCCTGGCCCAGGCCTTGGAGATCCGTCCCGGGGAACGGGTCCTCCTGCCCCAGTCGGCCATTGCCCGGCCGGTGCTCGCAGAGCGGCTCCGGGCCCTGGGCGCAGAGGTCACGGCCCTGCCGGTCTACCGAACCTTGCTGGGCCAAGGGGGCGAGCCCCTGCCCGAGTATCTCTGGGAGGGCACCGTGGACGCGGTGACCTTCACCAGCGCGTCCACGGTACACCGCTTCCTCCAGCGACTGAAGCGGGAGAACGGCTCGCCGGGGATGTTGGTGGATGTGGTGGCGGCCTGCATCGGGCCCATCACCGCGGAGGCCGCCCGCCGCCACGACCTGCCCGTCCGGGTGGTGGCCCAGGACCATACCCTGGACGGCCTGGTGCAGGCTCTGGTGGCCTACTACCGGGAAGAGCGGCCTTGAGCCCATCGTCCAGCCTACCCGAGGAGAGACACCCTATGGAGCTCCAGCATCCGGACATCCACCCCCTCGATCCGGCATTCCGGGAATGCACCCCGTCCCTGCGGGCCCGTCCCCGGCGGCTCCGCCGTCTGGCTGCCCTGCGCCGCATGGTCCAGGAGACGGTCCTGACCCCCGCGGACCTCATCTACCCTCTCTTCGTCCGCCCGGGCCAGGGCCTCCGCCGTCCCATCCTCTCCATGCCCGGCCAGTTCCAGCTCTCGCCGGACCAGGCCCTGGCCCAGGCCCGGGAGGCCGCTGCCCTGGGCATCCCCGGGGTGATCCTCTTCGGCATCCCAGAGCACAAGGACGCCTGCGGGAGCGAGAACTACGCGACAGACGGCATCGTCCCCCGGACCATCCGAGCCCTCAAGGAGGCCCTGCCCGACCTGGTGGTGATCTCGGACATGTGCTTCTGCGAGTACACCGACCACGGCCACTGCGGTCTGGTCAACACCCCGGGCCACCCCCACTACGATCCCCGATTGCCCCAGGGATACCTGCTCAACGACGCCACCCTGGAGCTCCTGGCCCGGGCCGCGGTGGTCCACGCGGAGGCCGGCGCGGACGTCATCGCCCCTTCGGGGATGTTGGACGGCATGGTCGGGGCCATCCGCCACGCGTTGGACCAGGCCGGCTACGCCCACGTGGCGGTGATGAGCTACGCGGCCAAGTACGCCAGCAGCTTCTACGGGCCCTTCCGAGAGGCCGCGGAGTCTCCTCCGGCCTTCGGCGACCGCAGCCAATACCAGATGGATCCGGCCAACCGACGGGAGGCCCTGCGGGAGGTGGCCCTGGACGTGGCCGAGGCCGCGGATCTGCTGATGGTGAAGCCGGCCCTGCCCTACCTGGACGTGTTGGCGGACGTCCGGCGGACCTTTCCACTCCCGGTGGCCGCGTACCAGGTGAGCGGCGAGTACGCCATGCTCCATGCAGCCGCGGCCCAGGGCTGGCTGGACCTCCGCCGCTGCGCGTTGGAGGCCCTCACGGCCATCAAGCGGGCCGGCGCGGACCTGATCCTGACCTACTTCGCACTGGATGCCGCCCGTTGGCTCCAGGAAGGGAACCCCACCCCATGACCGTGCACCTCTCTGAAACCCCAGAAACCCCATCGCCCACCGGGTCCGGCCGCGCGGCCGGGCCCCGACCGCCCCGCTTCCTCCGGGCCTGCCGTCGAGAGCCCGTGGACGCGACCCCCATCTGGCTCATGCGCCAGGCCGGCCGCTACATGGCCGAATACCGGGCTCTGCGGGAACGCCATCCCATCCTGGAGCTCATCAAGACCCCGGAACTGGCCTGTCAGGTGACCCTCCAGCCCATCCAGGCCTTCGACCTGGACGCGGCCATCATCTTCGCGGACATCCTGCCCCTGTTGGAGGGGATGGGCCTGGAGCTGGAGTTCGTCCGCGGCGAAGGACCGGTGCTCCACAACCCCCTGCGGACTGCCCAGGACGTGGAGCGGCTGGCCACGCCGCCCCCAGAGGAGACCCTGGCCTTCACCCTGGAGGCCATCCGCCTGGCCCGCAGGGAGCTGGACCCCCGGGGCATCCCCCTGATCGGCTTCAGCGGCGCGCCCTTCACCCTGGCCTCCTACGCCATCGAGGGAGGCAGCAGCCGACACTACACCCGAACCAAGGGCATGATGATGGATGCGCCGGAGACCTGGCACCGGCTCATGGACAAGCTGGCCACCATGGTGGGGACATACCTCCGGGCACAGGCCCAGGCCGGTGCCCAGGCCCTGCAGCTCTTCGACAGTTGGGTGGGGGCTCTCTCGCCCCAGGACTACCGGGAACATGTGCAGCCCTACAGCCGCAAGGCCCTCTCCATCGCGGCCCAGGCCGGAGCCCCCATCATCCACTTCGGCACGGGCACCGGAGGTTTCCTGGAGGAGATCCGGGACGCAGGCGGCCATGTCATCGGCGTGGACTGGCGCGTGGACCTGGATCGGGCGTGGAAACGTCTGGGAACGGGTGTGGCCCTCCAGGGAAACCTGGATCCCGTGGCCCTGCTGGCCCCCTGGCCAGAACTCCGCCGGCGGGCCCAACAGGTTCTGGACCGGGCCAGAGGCCGGCCGGGACATATCTTCAACCTGGGCCACGGCATCCTCCCCCAGACACCGGTGGACAACGTCCGTCGCCTGGTGGATTTCGTGCACGAGGCCACGGCCAACAGCCGAACTCCGCTCCCCTGAACGCACCATGGACCTGCAAACCCCCTTTCCCAGAGGAGAAGAGCCCACCCCGCCCCGGATCGCCGTGATCGGGGGTGGCATCACCGGCCTGGCCGCGGCCTGGCAGCTCCAGCAGAAGGTGGAGGGCACCGGGTTCCAGTACACCCTCCTGGAGGCATCTGGCCGTTGGGGGGGAAAGATCCGAACCGAACGGATAGACGGCTTCGGGGTATCCCCTTTCGTGGTGGAGGCCGGGCCGGATGCCTTCGTCACCCAGAAGCCCTGGGCCCTGGAACTGGCTCGAGAGCTGGGCCTGGAGGAACGGCTGCTGGGCACCGACGACCGCCGACGGCGGACCTATGTCCGGGTCCAGGGCCGGCTGACCCCCCTGCCCGAAGGGATCATGCTGATCGTGCCCACCCGCTTCAGGCCCTTCCTCACCTCCCGGCTGTTCTCCCTGCGGGGCAAGCTGCGTATGGGATTGGAGCTGTTCATCCCACCCCGACAGGACGAGACGGACGAGACCTTGGCCGACTTCATCCGACGTCGGCTGGGCGCGGAGGTCCTGGACAGGCTGGGAGAACCCCTCCTTGCGGGCATCTACAACGCAGACGCGGAGCGCCAGAGCCTCCTGGCCACCTTCCCCCGCTTCCGAGAGCTGGAGCGTAGGTACGGCAGCCTCACCCGGGGCATGTGGGCCATGCGACGCCGGACCCGGCACCCCGCCGGAGCTTCCCCACGGCCCCTCTTCATGTCCTTCCGCACCGGCATGGCGGAGCTGGTGGAGGCCCTGGTGCCCCGGCTCACCGGCGACCTGCGGCTGAACACCCGGGTAGAGGGCCTGGAACGCCGGCCCACCGGAGGCTACCGGCTGCGTCTGTCCGACGGCGGAACCCTGGAGGCATCCGGTGTCATCCTGGCCATCCCCGCGGCCGGGGCCGCCCACCTGCTGGCCGACCTAGCCCCGGAGGCGGCCGCCCGGCTCCGAGCCCTGCGCACGGTGAGCACCGGCACCGTGAGCCTGGCCTTTCGGGCCCAGGATGCACCCCGGCTGGAGGGCTTCGGCGTGGTGATCCCCCGCAGTGAGGGGCGGGCCATCAACGCCATCACCTGGACCACCGCCAAGTTCCCGGAACGGGCGCCCGAAGGATACGAGCTGGTCCGGGTCTTCTTCGGGGGCTCCCGCACCCCCCACACCTTCGCTCTGGAGGACACGGAGCTGTTGGCCACGGTCCAGCGGGAACTGGCGGAGATCCTGGGCATCCGGGCCGCCCCCCTCTTCCACCGCATCCATCGCTGGCCCAGGGCGCAGCCCCAGTACGACGTGGGCCATCTGGAACGGGTGGCCGCCATCGAGGCCGCGCTGCCCCCGGACATCCGGGTGGTGGGGAGCCCCTATCGGGGCGTGGGCATCCCAGACTGTATCCACCAGGGACGGGAGGCAGCCCTCTGCCTGGCGGCTGTGCTGGAAACCCAACGGAAGCTTTCCACCCAAGCAGCCAGGGGATAGAGGACGACGGAGGACGGAGACCGCGCCCCGGCGTCTGGAGGAGACGTGGCCGGGCGCGGGGAGCTCGCCCCTGGAATCCAAGCATCACGGAGACGGAGAGACCATGGCCATGAAGATCCCCACATCCGAAGCCCTCTACCTCAAGGCCCAGGAGCTCATGCCCGGCGGCGTGAACAGCCCGGTACGGGCCTTCAGGGGCGTGGGGGGCACCCCCCTCTTCATCGACCGGGGAGAGGGCGCCTACATCTGGGACGTGGACGGCAACCGTTTCATCGACTACGTGCTCTCCTGGGGCCCTCTGATCCTGGGCCATGGGCACCCCAAGGTGGTGGAGGCCCTGTGCAGCGCGGTCGCTCGGGGCACCAGCTACGGTGCCCCCACCCCATTGGAGAACGCGCTGGCCGAGCTGGTGGTCCAGACCGTGCCCTCGGTGGAGATGGTGCGGTTCGTCAACAGCGGCACCGAGGCCTGCATGAGCGCGCTGCGCCTGGCCCGCGCCTACACAGGTCGGGACAAGGTCATCAAGTTCGCGGGCTGCTACCACGGCCACGCGGACATGTTCCTGGTGCAGGCGGGGAGCGGAGTGGCCACTCTGGGCCTGCCCGACTCCCCAGGTGTCCCCCAGGCCACCACAGCCCATACCCTGGTGGCCCCCTACAACGACCTGGACGCGGTGGCCGATCTCTTCGCAGCCCATCCGGATCAGATCGCCGGGGTGATCGTGGAGCCCATCGGGGCCAACATGGGCTTCGTCCTACCTCGGGAGGGCTTTCTCCCCGGCCTCCAGGAGCTGTGCCGCCGGCACGGTGCCCTCTTCATCCTGGACGAGGTGATGACCGGCTTTCGGGTGGCGCCGGGCGGTGCACAGGAAGCCTGGGGGTTGGAGCCGGACATCACCTGCCTGGGGAAGGTCCTGGGCGGAGGGCTGCCCGTGGGGGCATACGGGGGAAGGCGGGAGATCATGGCCAGGGTGGCGCCGGCAGGCCCCATGTACCAGGCGGGCACCCTTTCTGGAAACCCCCTGGCCATGACCGCAGGGCTGGTGACCATCCGCACCCTGCTGGAGCCCGGGGTCTTCGACACAGTGGCCCAACGGACCCAACGCCTGGTGGCGGGCCTGCGTCAGGTCGCCGCGGAGGCCGGGATCCCGGTGCAGGCGGAACACGCGGGCACCATGTTCGGGATCTACTTCCTGCGGGAGCCGGGCGCGGTCATCCACGACTATACCCAGGTCCAGGCCCAGGTGGATCCGAAGCGATACGCCCGCTTCTTCCACGGCATGCTGGCCCAGGGGATCTACCTGGCCCCCAGCCCGTTCGAGGCCGGCTTCCTCAGCACCGCCCATGGGGAGGCGGAGATCCAGGCCACCCTGGCCGCGGCGGCCCAGGTGATGGACACCCTGGACTGAGCACCTGCCCAGAGGAGGCCATCCCCCAGCTCTCGAAGCGTGGGGTCGGAGAGCACCGCTCCGCAGCGCTCTACTCGTGGGGACGAGGAGGCGCAGCCCGGAAGATCCGCTGGAGGATCTCCGCCCGCTCCTCCGGCGTGGCCCACCGGGGCTGGGCGTAGTCCTCCAGCACCGCGGTGAGGATCTCCGTGCTGAGAAGCCGCCCCCGGTGGATGACGTGACGGGCCATCAGCTCCGTGCGGGTCTCCCAGCTCCACATCTGATCGAAGAAGAGGTTGCCCAGCCCGTAGACGATGATGGACGGCGCCCGTCCCGGCCCAGGGCCGTAGGGCTCCATGGCCTGGGGCACATGGCTCTGGACCCCGGTGACGATGTCCGCGCCCACCTCTCGGAGCTCCCGGAACTCCACCACCTGTTGGTCCGTGGGAAAAGGCTCGTAGGTCTCCAGGTACTGCAGCTCCACCGAGATGATATCCACCTGGGGGCGGAGCTCCCGGATCGCGTCCCAGATGCGTTCCTGGTTGTGGTAGTAGTAGCAGGCGCCCGGCTGGTCCTCGGTGGCCCACGCGGACTCGGGATAGAAGGCCAACGCCGCGAAGAAGGCCAAGCGGTTGCCGTTGTGTTCCCATAGCAGGGGCGCGCAGGCCTCCTCCACGTTCAGCCCGCTGCCGTAGATCGGGATCCCCTGCTCCCGATACCAGGTGATGGAACGGACGGCCCCTTCCCGGCCGAAGTCGTTCACGTGGTTGCCGCTCAGGCCCACGATATCCGTGCCCAGGGCCTCCAGCGCGGCCCAGTAGTCCGTGTCGCTGCACAGGACCAGGTTGTTCTCCGACGGATCCACCTGGCAATCGTCCAGGAAGGGCACCTCGTTGCTGATGTGGGTGATGTCCGCGGCCCGCAGGGTGTCCGAGATGACCTGGGCCGGATAGAGGACCCCTTTCTGCTCCATGCGCAGGGCGGTCACCCGGGACATGGCCGTCACCCCGGTCATGAGCAGCACGGTCAACCGGTCGGGCTCCCGGTTCGTCCGTGGGCCTCGGAGCACTGGCTCCAGGATGGGGGCCACGGCTGCGGCCTCCTCGCCCTGGAGAGTCAGGGCCACGGCCAAGGGATAGGCCTCCACGTCCAGTCGGTTGTCCAGCACGTTCAGGGTCTCGCCCCCTGGTGTCGTCAAGTGGAGCACCTTGTAGCGGGGGTCCAGTTCGTGGAAGGGCAGGATACCCACCCGGTCCGGCGCGGCCTCCAGGGCCTCCAGCAGGTCCGAGCTCTGGACCACGGCCACCGTCTCTGCCGGCGGCCCCCCCCACAGGGCCTGGAGCTCGGGGAGCTCTTCCCGGGGCACCACCAACCCACCCTCTCCATCCCCACGCCACCGGGCGGCCAGCTCCTCCACGGCCAGGGCATCCTGCACCGTGGCAAAGGGGACCACGGCTGCGTAGAACCGTTCGAACAACCGGATGGAGGCCTGGGTTCGGGGGGCCAGGATCGCCTGCACCTGGGCCAGGCCGGGGTCCGGGGCCACGACCAGCCCCAGGGCCGGGGAGTTTCCCTCCAACGCGAGCAGGGCCTGGAGCAAGGGCCGGGTGTAGCGTTCCGGCAGCCTGGCGGACCAGCCCACCGTGACCGGACGGGAGGTTCCCGAGAAGGGAGCCATGCCCTGGCCGGAGCGCCACGGCTGTCCGGATGTCTCCCCGCCCTGTGCAGGCCCCGCAGGCAAGGGGGTCTTCGTCTCCGACGCCATGGCCGGTGGGAGCTCCTGGGGAGCGCTCTCCTTCTGGGAGGCACCACAGCCGGCCAATCCCACAGCCACCAGAACCAGCCCTATGCCCAGCAGGCTCCACGTCCACCTTCCACCACACCGAAACGCCACGGCTCTCTCCTCCCGGCTGTGCGTCCCTTGCGGCCCATCCACGGTGGACACGCAGGGGCATCAGGCCCTCAGG
>Ga0256839_1000184_pt1 | contig 81927 bp, 85 predicted proteins | sample 354166metaG_FD_185968 | JGI IMG/M metagenome (GOLD analysis project Ga0256839, IMG submission 185968) | Hydrothermal vent microbial communities from Mid Atlantic Ridge, Atlantic Ocean - 354-166 | ecosystem: Environmental > Aquatic > Marine > Hydrothermal vents | place: Atlantic Ocean: Mid... | reverse complement strand
AGGCAAACTATCTGTTCAACGTCATGCGGCTTAAAATCGGCGATAATGTGCTGCTTTTCAATGGCCGTGACGGGGAATGGCAAGCCGAGGTGGTGGAGGCCGGCAAACGCGCTGGCAAACTGGCGTGTCGTTCGCGAACCGCACCGCTACAATTGCCGCCCGATGTGTGGCTGTTGTTCGCGCCCATTAAAAAGGCTCGCACTGCCTTTATTGTCGAAAAGGCAACAGAACTGGGCGCGGCGCGGATTATGCCCGTACTTACCGATTTCACGAATATGGACAAGATACAAATCGACCGCCTTCGCGCCTATGCGATGGAGGCTACCGAGCAATGCGGTGGAACTTTTATCCCCGAGGTTTGCGACATCCAAAAGCTGTCCGACGTGCTGGACGATTGGCCCGAAGACCGTCACATCATGTTTTGCGACGAAAGCCGCGAAGCGTTACCCGTGGCGCAGGCGTTGGCCAAGGAAGTTGGAGGACCATGGGCGATTGTAATCGGTCCCGAGGGCGGGTTTTCGCCAGATGAAATGGAACGCTTACGGGGGATGAAACAGGTTACATCGGTGACGCTCGGCCCACGTATACTTCGCGCGGACACGGCTGCGGTGGCAGCTTTAACGGCTTGGCAAAGCGCCTTGGGAGATTGGTGATGGAGGTTACAATTCGTGAAGCCACAAATGAAGATTTAACGCGGCTTGAGGAATTTTTGAAACTTCGAATGGAAACCTCGATGTTTCTACGCAGCAACTTGCGGGATTTCGGAATCGGGAATACCGAGGCACCATATGCCATGCGATACTTCGTTCGCGAAGATGGTGGCAATATTACAGGGATCGGAGCGATTGCGAATAGCGGTTCGTTGATGATGCAGGCGACTGATGGCTTGGTAGAAATTGCAAATTTTATGCAAAGATCGTTGCCCGGCGATACGGTTTATAACTTTATCATGGGGGCCTCTGATCAAGTTGAAATTATGCGTGAAGCATTCGGTTTAACAGAAAAAACAACCACGATGGATGATAAGGAGCCATTGTTTTCGTTAAGTTTACAAAACCTGCACAAGCCGACGAGAGACGGTGCAATCTTGAGAAAACCAGTGGCACAAGACATCGAGTTATTGAACGGATGGGGGTACAACTATCTAGTTGAAACCGGTCTTCGCAAAGCGGGAGATGAGACGCGGAAATACGCTAAGGATGATGTTGCACGGCGCATTGATGCTGGGAAACTTCGCTTGTTAATCCACGATGACAAGCCAGTTGCGCAAACCGGATTTAATGCCATGTTACCAGACAGCGTCCAGGTTGGTGGTGTTTACACCCCGCTGGAACACAGATGCAAAGGTTATGGGCGCCTCGCCGTCGCCATGCATCTGGAGGAAGTGCGCAAAACTGGCGTTAAAAAGGCCATCCTGTTTTCCGCCAACGAATATGCCTCAAGGGCCTATCGCGGCATTGGCTTTGAGCAGATTGGTCACTACACTCTGACCATATTCGCCACATCCGAGACCAAGGAATAACTATGCCACTATTTCGCCCCGAAGCCACGAAAACCTTGCGCCGTTGGCGCGAACCTGCGTTCGTTGCTGTATTCTTTGCACTGTCGGTCTGGTTCTTGTGGAAAGCTCTTGTGCAATCCAGCTGGATTTCCGGCATGATCGGATTGGCAATGGCTGCCGTTGTCGGCAGCATCCTGTACGTTTCCTATATGCGGGCCAGCATCAAAACGGATTCTGATGGCCCCGGAATTGTCGAAGTTCGGGAACGCGAAATCACTTATTTTGCCCCTGAAAACGGTGGTTCGATGGATTTGGATATGTTGCTGCGCCTGCAACTCTCGACCCTGCCAAGCAATAGTGGGGATCGAAACTGGATACTCTGGTATCCCGGCGGTTCTTTAGTCATTCCAACATCGGCGGACGGTGCGGGCGCATTGGTGGAGGCATTTGCCGCTTTGCCCAACCTTGGATACGATAAAATCGTGCGTGCAATGAAGGCGGAAACACAAGAGATATTCACGATTTGGCAACGCGGCAGTTAAAACGTCGGAACCTGACTTGCGGTTGGCGAAATAGAACCCTAAGTCGATAGGTAGAACATAAAAACGGGAGTCCTATAAATGTCGATACCTCAGTCCGGTGGTGGCCCAATCGAACATCACTCGCAACTTGCAGAATATCTATCGTCAGGGTGCAAACCCAAAAGCGAATGGCGTATTGGCACGGAACACGAGAAATTCGGCTATTGTAAGGATACGCTACTGCCGATTCCTTACGAGGGCGACCGTTCAATCAAAGCAATTTTAGAGGGCTTGCGCGACGAATTCGGCTGGGCCCCGCTAGAAGAAGCCGGCCAGTTGATCGGCCTGACCAAGGATGGGGCGAACGTATCGCTGGAACCGGGTGGGCAGTTGGAACTGTCGGGCGCACCATTGCAAAGTATCCATCAAACTTGTGACGAAGCGAACGAGCATTTGAAAGAAGTAAAAGCCGTCGCTGACAGGGTTGGCGCACGGTTCTTTGGCATGGGTGCTGCACCGGATTGGACGCATGAACAAATGCCGCTGATGCCGAAGGGGCGTTATAAATTGATGGACCGCTATATGGGCGAAGTTGGCACGCATGGCAGGCAGATGATGCGCCGCACGACGACCATTCAGGTGAACCTCGATTTTTCAAGCGAACCGGATATGGTGCAAAAACTGCGCGTGGCCTTGGCCCTGCAACCTATTGCGACGGCTCTGTTTGCGAACTCGCCGTTCTTTGAGGGAAAATTGACGGGGTATCAATCATGGCGCGCGCGTATTTGGCAAAACACGGATAACGCTCGCACAGGTATGTTGCCATTTGTGTTCGAGGAAGGTTTCGGGTTCGAGGCTTACGTGCAATATGCCCTCAACGTGCCGATGTATTTTGTTTATCGCGATGGGAAATATATTGATGCGCTTGGCATGTCATTTCGGGATTTCCTGATTGGCAAGCTACCTGCGTTACCCGGTGAAATGCCAACCATGTCCGATTGGGCGGATCACCTGACCACGGCTTTCCCCGAGGCGCGGATCAAGCAATACATGGAAATGCGCGGCGCTGACGGTGGCCCGTGGCGCAAGATTTGTGCGTTGCCCGCCCTTTGGGTTGGCATGATGTACGACCAAAACGCCCTGGATGCGGCTTGGGATGTTTGCAAGGATTGGACAACTGAGCAGCGCGATCAGTTACGTTTTGATGTAGCCAAAGACGGCCTGCAAGCCAAGATTAACGGACGCGAAGTTCTGGATGTCGCGAAGGATTTGTTGGTTATTTCCGAGTCAGGCCTGAAGGCACGCGCCATGCCCGGCGCTGGTGGTTTAATCCCTGACGAGACGCATTTCCTGAACGCGCTACAGGAAGTTGTCGATCGCGGATATTCACCAGCCAAGAAGTTGGAACGCCTATATCGTTGCGAATGGGCTGGCGATATTAAACGGGTGTATCAGGAATATTCGTATTAAAAACAAGCTGGGATAGTAGTCATACTATTTCTTGCCGATTCTTGGTTCTTCCCCGCGCAACATTCGCGCGATATTTTCATGATGGCGCACCCAGACCAGCACCGCCAAAACCACGCCCAGCCAGACCGCTGCGGGCATATCAAAGACGTATAGCCAGATTGGTGTGCTTGCCGATGCGATTAGTGCAGACAGGGATGACATGCGAAGTGTCAGCGCCGTTGCCAGCCAGATCATGCAGGCCGCAAGGCCCGCCCAAAAATTCAAAGCAAGCATAATGCCAAGGAAAACCGCCACACCCTTGCCCCCTTTGAACATCAAATATATTGGGAAAAGGTGGCCAAGAAACGCGGCGAGGGCGGCAACCTGCGCAGCGTCTTCGCCCAGATACGCGCGGGCAATAAGAACGGCGACGGCCCCTTTGCCAGCATCCAGAACCAGCGTTGCAAAGGCAGCTTTTTTTGATCCGGTGCGCAACACATTCGTGGCCCCGATATTCCCCGAACCAATCGCGCGCAAATTGCCCAACCCCATCACCTTGGCAACAACCATCCCGAAAGGAATCGAGCCGAGCAGGTACGCCACAACAAAAACTCCCAACAGCCACGGCCACTGGTTTTCAAAAGCGGGGTTGGCCCCCCAGAAACGCAGGAAATCGGGTAGCATCACGGCTCCTTAATAAACTTGTTTGCCGGCAACGAAGGTTTTTAGAACCTTACCCTGCATCCGCCGCCCGTCAAAGGGGGTGTTTTTCGACTTCGACAGCAGCTTGAAGCGGTCCATCACGAACGGGGCGTTCGCGTCAAACAGGATTAGATCCGCAGGGGCGCCAATGGCCATGCGGCCCGCCGTTAACCCCAGCAATTTAGCGGGGTTGAGGCTGATGGCGCGGAACAATGTCGGTAAATCCATATGCCCAGCGTGAACCAGCTGCATCAAGGCGGGCAGCATGGTTTGCAGGCCCACGGCCCCGCTCGCGGCCTCCTCGTAAGGCAGACGTTTGGATTCTTCGTCCTGCGGGGTGTGCATGGAACTGATGATGTCGATCAATCCGTCCGCCACGGCTTGCACAACGGCCAAACGGTCATCCTCGGCCCGTAGCGGGGGTTTGACTTTGAAGAAGGTGCGGTAATCCTCAACATCGAATTCGTTGAGCGTCAGGTGGTGAATTGAGACCCCCGCCGTCACATTCAACCCCATCGCTTTGGCACGCTCCAGAACGGGCAGGGCGGCGGCGCAGGTGATTTGGTCGGCGTGATACTTCGCGCCCGTCATTTCCACCAGTGCCATGTCGCGTTCAAGCTGGATGCGTTCGGCCATCGGGGAAACTGCCGGAAGACCTTGTTTCGTGGCGAACGGGCCGGATGTTACACACGCCCCTTTCGACAACACGGGTTCTTGCACGTGGGCAATCACCAGCGCGTTGGTCGCGCTCGCATAGGTCAAAATACGTTGTAGGGTTTTGGGATTGGTGACAGGGCGATCTGCATCTGAAAATGCAACGGCGCCTGCGTCTTGCAGAAAGCCAATTTCAGCCATTTCCTTGCCTTCGCGACCTTTGGTCAAGGCTGCCATTGGCAACACATTTACAGGGCTGGCATCCGCTGCGCGCCGTCGGAAAAAATCGAGAATCTCGGGCGTGTCAATCGCAGGTGTCGTGTCGGGCCGTGTGACCATCGTGGTAATGCCCCCCGCGGCAGCGGCGAGGCCAGCCGTGCGAAAACTTTCCTTATGGCGCTCGCCTGGCTCACCTATTTTTACGCCAATGTCGATGATGCCGGGGGCGAGGTATTTGCCTTTGCAGTCAATACCTTCCGTGGATGCGGGTAGGATTTCAGCGATCATGCCGTCTTCAATGCGAACGGCCCCCAAAGTCTCGGTTCCGGCGTCGGGGTCGATGATACGGGCGTTGGTTAGAGTGAGGTTCATTTCCTATCCTTACTTTACCGGCAAATTACATGCGGTCGAGATCGTCTTGATCACCCCCGCACGGTCGGCTTGGTACCTGATCAAATGCTTGTTCCCGTCGGTGGTGACAACTTGAACCGCGCTGAAAATTCCGCGAACAGCTTTGATTTCACTAAAGGGGATGGCTGTTCCGTTTGGCAGGACGAGGGATTGATCGGCCAAAGTCCAGACATTGCCAAGCTGTTCTTTGTAAAGGTAAAACCCACGAATTCCGATTGCAGCGAAGGCACCAACGACCCCCACCCATAGGGATGAACTTTCGGTTAGAGCGAGGTAGCCTGTCATCAGCACGGCACCAAGAAGCGCGAGGATGACATGCTCGCGAATGTAGGTGTCGCGATTGGACATGATGTGAATAGGCGTGGGGTCAGACATTGATACTCTCCTTCTTTCCGACCCGCAAATTCCGCGCCAGTAATTCCATCACGGCCATCCGCACGGCTACGCCCATTTCGACCTGTTCTTGAATGACTGATCTGTTGATGTCGTCGGCCAGTGTTCCATCGATTTCCACGCCGCGATTCATAGGGCCGGGGTGCATGACGATAGCGTCGGGTTTGGCGTTGGCGAGCTTGGCCGGATCGAGGCCCCAGCGGTGGTAATATTCGCGCTCCGACGGGATGAAACCACCGTCCATGCGTTCTTTTTGCAAGCGTAGCATCATGACGACATCGACGTCTTTTAAGCCCTCGTTCATATCGTCCGTGACCTCGACACCCAGTTTATCTACACCCGACGGCATCAGGGTTTTGGGGCCGATCAGGCGGATGCGGTTTTCCATTTTTCCTAGAAGGAAAATGTTGGAACGGGCAACGCGGGAATGGGCGATATCGCCGCATATGGCGATGGTTAAACGGTGCAAACGGCCTTTGGAACGGCGGATGGTTAATGCATCTAGCAGGGCTTGTGTTGGGTGTTCGTGGCGGCCATCGCCTGCGTTCAGAACTGCGCAATTTACCTTTTCGGCCAATAGCTTAACCGCACCGGAGTGGGGGTGGCGCACGACCAGCAAATCGGGGTGCATGGCGTTTAGGGTTAGGGCCGTATCAATCAGGGTTTCGCCCTTTTTGATGCTGCTGGCCTGCATGGACATGTTCATCACATCGGCACCAAGGCGTTTCCCAGCGATCTCGAAACTCGCCTGCGTGCGGGTGGAATTTTCAAAGAACATGTTGATCTGGGTCAGGCCCGCCAACACATCCAGGTGTTTGTTTTGTTTTAGGTTATGTTTGACATAACGGTCTGCCAGATCGAGGATTTCGGTTATGTCCTGTGGGGATAACGACTCGATCCCGAGAAGATGGCGCTGGGTGAACATGCTGGCGGCTCCTTAACGGTGATTTGGGTGCTTATAGCAGGGAAATCCGCTGGAACAAGCCGCTGGATTTGGCTAGTGTGCAAATATGACGATGGAACCGCAGGAATATCACGAGGCATTGGCCCAACTTGCATGGCAGGTGGAACTGGGTGCGGACGAGGCTATCGGGGCGGTTGGGGTTGACCGGTATGCGGAAAAACTAACACCTAAAAAAGTTGAAAAAACTGTTGAAAAACAGGCCAGTAAAGTGGTTGATGAGCCTGTCGATATATCGGCAGAAGCCGCGCATTTGGCGGCGGGATCTGGCGATCTGGAGGCGCTTCGTGCGGCGCTTGAAGGTTTCGATGGATGTGCGCTGAAACGTGGGGCGCGCAATACCGTATTTTCGGATGGAAATCCGGCAGCGCGTGTGATGATTATCGGCGAAGCACCGGGGCGAGACGAGGATATTCAGGGTAAACCGTTCATTGGAAAATCCGGTCAGTTACTGGATAAAATGCTTGCAGCCATTGGACTTAGCCGAAATGCGGAAGCGGCGGAGGAGGCCGTTTATATCACGAATGTGCTGCCTTGGCGTCCACCGCAAAACCGTGATCCGCTGGACGATGAAAAGGCTATGATGAAGCCGTTTTTGATGCGGCATATCGAACTGGTGAAACCGCAAGTTTTATTGTTGGTGGGTAATCCGTCCAGCCAGACTTTACTTGAGACGGATCAAGGGGTTACGCGATTACGAGGGAAGTGGCACGAAGTTGCCGGAATTCCTGCATTGTCGATTTTTCATCCGGCGTACCTGTTGCGTGTACCTGCAAAAAAACGCGAGGCTTGGGCGGATTTGTTGATGCTTAAAACGAAATTGGACGAGGGTTGAATGTCTCATATTAGTGCAAGTGAAAAACGGGAGTTTGTTCCCGTGCGAATCGCGGTTTTAACCGTGTCGGATACACGAAAGCTGGCTGAGGACCGGTCCGGTGACACGCTGGTGAAACGGATCGAGGCAGCTGGGCATATTCTGGTGGCGCGCGAAATAGTACGCGACGAACGCACTGATATTGCTGATAAATTACGCGGTTGGGCGGCTGATGACGGCGTGGATGTGGTGATTTCTACGGGTGGTACGGGGCTGACGGGGCGTGACATTACGGTGGAGGCGCACCGCGATGTTTATGAAAAAGAAATCGACGCGTTTTCGACCCTTTTCACGATGGTTTCTATTGAAAAAATCGGTACGTCTGCGGTGCAATCACGGGCTTGTGGCGGGGTTGCTGGCGGGACGTATATGTTCGCGCTGCCCGGGTCACCCGGGGCTTGCAAGGACGGCTGGGACGGTATTCTGAAGGATCAACTGGATTACCGACATTTACCGTGTAATTTCGTCGAGATTATGCCGCGTTTGGAAGAACATAAACAGCGTTCCAAAAGCTGAGCGTTAAGCCGTTAACCTTTGGCATAAAATGGCGAAATTTGCGGTACACAACCCGTACACAACACGTACACAACACGTATGTACGTTTTTGCGGCACGGCTTGTTAACCTTTAGCCTGATTGCGACAGTGAAATTACCAAAAAACCGACACCGATCGACAGGATAAGAGGCGAGAAGTAGCGCCTGTTCAGTGTCCGGAACGGCTCGATAGCGGTGCTAAGCGGGCCAATGGGCAAATAGCCGAACACTCCGCGTACTAAAAATATGCCGGTCAAAACGATCAGGCCCGTGCTGCGCATCCAAAGCGGGAGGGGCAGGGCGATAACATTTGCGCCCCAAAGCGCCAAAATGCCTGCTGCGGCAATCCCGAATGCGACGGCCATGGTTAGCCAAAATCCGGGCATTCGCGTGCCTTTTGTGCCTATCACGGTGCTAACCAGTTCCTGTTCCGATTTGGCGGGCCAATGAACGCCAGCCCCCCATGCTATGTGTAATAGGGCCGTGGCCAGAAGGGTGATGAAAATAACAATGGATATGAGCATCATGGCGGTGTTCCTTTTTGCATACGCTACCGTATGGTAGGGTTTGGGCTTGCGAGAGTCAATACGCCACCGTATGGTGCGGGTATGAAAAACAAACTTTCCTCAAGTGACTGGATACAAGCCGGATTCCGTGCGCTGACTGCGGGGGGGCCGCAGGCGATAAAAGTGGAAGCGATTGCGCGTGGGCTTAAGGTTAGTAAGGGGTCATTTTATTGGCACTTCAAGGACGTACCCGGGCTAAAGTCCGCGATGCTGGAACATTGGGCAAAAGTTGCAACCGACGATGTGGTTCATAGTGTTGAAGCGGGCGCTACAAGCCCCGCAGAGCAGTTGCGTAATCTGGTGGAGTTTTCGACAAATGCGCTGTCGGATCCATATGGCGGTGCGGGGACCGAGGTCGCGATTCGCGATTGGGCGCGCTATGATGTGGACGCTGGCGAGGCCTTGAAGTCAGTGGACTTGCGGCGGCTGCAATTTGTGCGCAAGCTATTCAAAGAACACGGGGTGCGGGGCGTGGAATGTACGAGCCACGCAAACATTCTTTATGGTGCGCTGATCGGGATAGAGGCGTTGTCGCAACACGGGTTTTCGGAAGGCCAGAGCGATCTGGCCAAATTGTTGGAACTGCTGTTGCGGGACGTTTGATTATGAGGCCGGACAACCCAGAACTTCGACGGCGTTGTTATCAGTCAATACCGTGATGCGGATGTTGCTGCGATCAATGCTTAACATGCCGTCACCGTAGAATTCCATCGTGGCGTTGGCGGTCAGGGTGCGGCCTTTGACGTCGGATTGTGCGATGTCGATCCAGATGTCGGGATTGTCGTATTCAAGGATTGTTGTGGGGGGGCTGCTAAGGGCCTTGGTGAATTCCAGATTTGCAGTAATGTCGAAGCCGCTGCCGTTTGGCTTAAGCGAACAGGTGGCGGAGCGTATACCGCCGGATTTTGCACTTTGCGGGCGGTCTTTGAGGGCGGCTTGAATGACGGCGGTGTCAGCGTTCGAGTGGTTGCTTAAACTGGCATTAAAGCGCGCGGCGGCGGGGATGCAGATGTCGGAGCAGACGCCGAACTCCATCTTCAGTTCTACGTTCACGGGTTTGGCTGCGTCGCGCGGGGTGATGCGGATTGGCAATGTCATGCGGTCTGTGTAACCGATTGAGGTGAGGCCGTAGGTTTCGGAGACGTGCGGGCTAGGCCAGTCGATCTGGATATCGGCGATGTTGGTAGAGCCGCCCCAGTCAAAAAACGGCGGGATTCCGGCGGGGCCGGGGACGCGCCAATAGGTTTTCCACCCCTCGTTCAAGTTGAAATCTATCGCAGTTTGGTAGCTGCCATCGCTTTGGCGCCAACCATTCAGGAATTCGACATTGCCGTAAATTTCCTGTGCGCGGGTGGTGGTAGGCAAAAAGATGGCGGCTATTATCAAAGTTTTTATCATTTGCGGTACAATAGAGAGGAATTTGAAAAGGAAAAGTCACATTCTAGCGAGGCCTTGGCTTGTAAAGTGATGCGTGGAGGGGCATCTTTGAGATATGAGTAAAACAGTAGCTGAAGAATTGCCATTTCTGGACGGAAAATTTCTGGTCGCCATGCCGGGAATGGGAGATCCGCGGTTTGAACGTGCGGTGATATTTATGTGTGCGCATACGCCTGAAGGGGCGATGGGGTTGATGATTAATCGCCCCGCGCATCAGTTGGAATTTAGCGAGCTGATGGAACAGTTGGGGGTTGAGGGCAAGGATACTGCCAACGGGCCGCAGGTGTTTTTTGGCGGGCCTGTGGAACACGGGCGCGGATTTGTGCTGCACTCCACCGATTATTTCACCAAGGGTGGGACGATGGCGATCAGCGATGATTTTGGCATGACTGCAACGATGGATGTTTTGCAGGACATGGCTGACGGTAAAGGGCCAGACAAGCGGCTGTTATCGCTTGGGTATTCTGGATGGGGGCCGGGCCAGTTGGAGGCCGAGATTCAGGATAACGGCTGGTTGATTTGTGATGCTAGCCCGAAGATTGTGTTCGACACACCGTGGGACAAAAAGTGGAATGCCGCGATGCGCAGCCTTGGTTTTGACCCTGCTATGTTGTCCGCCGAGGGTGGTCGGGCTTAACTGGCCGCGCGCTCTAATCTGTCATTAATGGCGAGGCCCAGGCCAGTGGTCGGGATTGGCGCGACGGCGATTCTGGCGGAGATTTTATCCAAAGCGTGAAGATGGGCGAAAAGGTTCGTGGCGGCCTCCGTCAGGTCGCGGGATTGTGACAGGTTCAGGGACGGGGCGTTGAAGTTATGGGGGCCAAAGGCCAGCCATGCCTCGTTAGGTTCGGGGGCCACGGCATTTAGTCGCAGCATGGCTTTGGGCGCGTAGTGAGATTTCATTTGCCCCGGCGCAGTAATAGCCGTGTCTTCGTTTGTGCGGATATCTTTGCGAAGAACGGCGCTGACCAGTTCCAGCGGCAGGCCGCCAGCGCGCAGCAGAACGGGGCCGTTGTCAAAGCCGATGATGGTTGATTCAAGACCGACATCGCAATGCCCGCCATCTATCACGGCGGCAATTTTACCGGATAGGCCGTCAAGCACGTGGCCCGCCGTTGTCGGGCTGATTTTGCCCGATGGGTTGGCGGAAGGGGCGGCGACGGGGCCGCCAAATTCTTGCAGTAATTGTTGGGCGATCGGGTTTAGCGGGATGCGGATCGCGACGGTATCAAGGCCTGCGGTGACCAAATTTGACAGGCCGCTGTCTTTGCGGGTTGGCAGAACCAACGTCAAAGGGCCGGGCCAGAATGCGGCGGCTAGAGCGCGGGCCGCTGGCGGAATTTCGGCGATTTCTTCGACGGCGGCCAGGGTTGCGACGTGGATGATTAGCGGGTTGAATTGCGGGCGTGATTTGGCAGTGAAAATACCTGCAACGGCGCGATCATTTCGGGCGTCTGCGCCTAATCCGTATACGGTTTCGGTTGGAAACGCGACGAGTTCACCGGCGCGCAACAGGGTGGCGGCGGCGGGAATATCTTTGGGGCCAAGTCTTTGTGTACTGCTAATCATGTTGACGCTGCGTTTTCTGTGTTAGGTGTTTGCAGCGCAGCATTATCTGATCTAACCTCGCTTGGCAAAGAACAAAAAACGGGGATTCACATGTCGTATCGCGCACCGATCAAAGAAATGACTTTTTATCTGGACAATGTGCTGAATGCCGGACGGCTTTCGGGGACCGAACGGTTTGCGGAAGCCACGAGCGAAATGACGGAGGCGATCCTTGGCGAAGCGGCGCGGATGGCTGAGGATATTTTGGCCCCTTTGAATGTCGCGGGGGATTTGCATCCGGCGAAGTTGGAAAACGGGGTGACAAGATGCTCGCCCGGGTTTGATGTTGGATATAAGGCGATTTCAGAGGGCGGCTGGGTTGGTATGGCTGGTGATCCGGCTTACGGCGGCATGGGTTTGCCGCTGGCGTTAATGTCTTGTGTTGGCGAAATGATGAGCAGCGCGTGTTTGTCGCTGGCGTTGAACCCGCTGATGACGCAAGGCCAGATCGAGGCGTTGGAGCATCATGCCAGCGATGAAATAAAGGCGCTGTACTTACCCAAGCTTAATTCGGGGCAGTGGACTGGGACGATGAACCTGACGGAAGCCGGGGCCGGATCGGATGTCGGGGCGCTTCGCACGAAGGCGCGGGATAATGGTGACGGAACGTATTCTGTGACCGGTCAAAAGATTTTTATCAGTTGGGGTGATCACGACGTTGCCGAAAACATTTGCCATCTGGTGTTGGCGCGGTTGCCGGATGCGGTGGCTGGCACGAAGGGGATTAGCCTGTTTCTGGTGCCGAAGTTTATTCCTGACGAGGCTGGAAATCCGGGTATGGCGAATAACGCGGCGGCGATTAGTTTAGAGCATAAGATGGGCCTGCACGGATCGCCAACCGCAATTATGGAATTTTCGGGCGCGACTGGCTGGATGATCGGGGCCGAGGGCGGCGGTATGGCCGCAATGTTTACGATGATGAATAACGCACGAATTGGCGTTGGTGTTCAAGGGCTTGGACAGGCCGAGGCTGCTATGCAAAAGGCAATTTCCTATGCTGGGGAGCGCAAACAGGGGCGCAGTCCGATTGAAGGCGGGACGGGGACTATTCTGGATCACGCCGATGTTCGGCGTAATATTATGACCATGAAAACCCTGACCACGGCGGCGCGGGCTATTATTCTGGATGCGGCGATTAGCACGGATTTGTCTAAAGGGTTGGATGGGGGCGAGGCGAAGGCGCATGCTGCGCGCGCGGCTTTTTTGACACCGATCGCCAAGGCCTTTGGCACAGATACGGGCTGCGAGGTGGCCGAGATTGGCGTGCAGGTGCATGGTGGCATGGGCTATATAGAAGAAACCGGCGCGGCGCAGTATTATCGCGACGTGCGGGTCACGGCGATTTACGAGGGCACGAACGGCATTCAGGCGATGGATTTGGTCGGGCGCAAGTTGATGGACGGCGGGGTTGCAGCCTTTGGATTGCTGGGTGAAATCAGCCTGACGGCGGCGATGGCCGAGGCGGAAACACCCGATCTGGCGGCGTTTTTGGCAGGGGCGGAGATGAGCCTTAATGCGACGACACACTGGATGGTGGATGCGCCGGTGAATGATAGGTTTGCAGGGGCTGCACCCTATCTGCGGGCGTTTGCGTTGGCCCTTGGTGGCCATTATTTGCTGAAGGCCGCGATGGCGGATGCGGCCCGTATGCCTTTGGCGAGGTTCCATATTCGTCAAACAATGCAACAGGTTGACGCGCTTTGTTGTGCGGCGCGGGAAGGGGCCGATGGCCTTTATGCGCTGGATGCGGTCGCGCTTGGTGCTTAAGGAAAGATTAACATGATACATTTCCCACATACAGAACCGCCGGTTGAGGGCGAGGCCATCGAGGTGGCCGAGGGCGTTCTTTGGATGCGTCTGCCGCTGCCGATGCGCCTTGACCACGTTAATGTTTATGCGCTGGACGACGGTGATAGCTGGACGGTGATTGATACTGGATTTAACAGTAAACGCGGGCGGGAGATCTGGGAAAAACTGATGGCGGGGCCGTTGCAGGGCAGGCCAATCGCGCGCGTGTTGGTGACGCACCATCACCCCGATCATGTGGGCATGGCGGGGTGGTTGCAGTCTGATCACGGGGCGGAGTTGTGGACGACGCGGACGGCGTGGTTGTTCTCGCGAATGTTGACGCTGGATGTGCAATCGGTTTGGCCTGAAGAAACACTGGCGTTTTATCGCGCGGCAGGCATGGACGGGGCGTTTTACGATAAGCGCAAGGCGGAGCGCCCGTTCAATTTTGCCGATGTAGTTGCGCCGATGCCACTTGGTTTTCAGCGCATTAAACAAGACGATATTTTGACCATTGGCGGACGGCGTTGGGTTGTTCATATCGGGCATGGGCATGCGCCGGAACATGCCACGCTGTGGTCGCTCGATGATGATTTGGTGATTTCTGGGGATCAGATAATCGCGGGGATTTCATCGAATTTGGGGGTTTATGCGACGGAACCCGAAGCCGACCCCGTTGGGGATTGGCTGGAAAGTTGCGAGCGTTTGGGAACGATGGCGCAGGATCGACATTTCGTTTTGCCCGGGCATAAGTTGCCGTTTTCAGGCTTGCCACATCGTATGACGCAGTTGATCGAAAACCATCATAGTGCGTTGATACGGTTGGAAAAACATCTTGAAACCCCACAGACAGCGGCGGAATGTTTTGCGCCCCTGTTCAAGCGCGCGATAGGGGATGGCGAATACGGTTTGGCGCTGGTGGAGGCGTACGGCCACCTTAACCATTTGCACCAAGGCGGGAAAATTCGGCGGAAGCGGCGTGCGGATGATGCGTGGCTTTGGCAGAAAATTTGAGGCACGACGAAGGGCCGCAGGGATTGTTGCTTTCATTTTTCTCAGTTTCATGGCAAACCTTGAAAAACGCAAAAAAACGGGAGAGTAAAATGTCTGATTATGAGCACGGTTCCATGGATATCGTTGACCAAGAAAAAACCTATCACAGCTTTTTGAAGTTGGGCAAATGGACAACATATATTTGCATCGGTGTTGTGGTGTTTCTTGCGATCGTCGGCACCTGAGTCGGTAACATATTTGTGATGATTTGGCGCCATTTACGGCGCCTTTTCTTTGGACGTTTTGCTTAAGCTATTCTTAATAGAGCTGTCGATATTTTTAGGAGAGTGCCGTGTTAAATCTTCGCACAGTAATTTCAATCATTTCGCTTGTCGTATTGACGGCATGTGCAGGGTCAGAACGGAACGCACCGATTGCGACGGCCGCCGATATTCAATCGGCGGCATATGCTAGCCCGCTGCCTGCCTCGATTACGTTGATGACTATGGTTAAAGAAAACGGGGATTTTGGTGAACATACGGGCATTTTGATTAATACATCGCAGCAGGTTTTGTATGATCCTGCGGGGACATTCCGGCACTCGACCAGCCCGAACGCGCGGGACGTGAATTACGGAATGCATCCGGCGATGGTGGAATATTACAAATCCTACCATGCGCGGCGCGGGTATTATGTTGTAGCGCAGGAAATTCAGGTTACGCCTGAAATTGCAGAACTGATTTTCCAGCGAGCAGTGGCGCAAGGAAAAACTGCAAAGCTACGGTGCGCAATTTCAGCGTCTTCGGTCTTGAACGGTATTCCCATGTTCTCAAGTATCCCGACCACGTATTTTCCAGGGAAGATCATGGATGCTTTTGCTGAGCTTCCTGGCGTGACAACCACTTATGTTTACGAGGATGACGAGGGTCAAAATCTGGATGGGTGATCAAATGTTAAGAAATAATTAACATTTCTGTTACAATATTCCGGTTTTCGCTGGAGTGGGCCTCATGCGATTCTTTGTTTTCTTGAGTGTATTTCTGGTTTTACTGGCGTGTTCTTCGCCCGGACGACGGTTTAAAAGTGCTGAACCTGTGCGGGTAACGGTGGAGGGATCTGTTTTCGATGTCTATGTTCTTGGAAAAGAAGTGCGCGCTATCCGTCTTAACTTCGAGATGCTGCCGGCAATTTCCGTGATTGGTCCCCGTGCAGTCACCGCGATGGAACGGGCGAGTGGATGCCGGGTTATCGACGGGTCATTTTCCGGCGACCAAGCGATGGCTGACGCGCGGATTTCTTGTTAATGAACGAACACAAAAAAACGGGCCTCTAAGGACCCGTTTTTAAGAATATAGTATATAAATCAAGCAGCTGCGGCTTGACGTTCGCTTTCTTCACGTGACAAAGCCACGGACGTACGGACACCGCGCCCGACGAATTCCATCATGCCTTTGACGCACCGTTCATTGGGGTCAATGCCGGCGCACATAAGCACTTCGCGGCCATCACGTGAGCGTGCCCATCGTGCAATAACCTCGGGGCCATTGCCGTATTTTTTGTCATCGGCGATTGCATCATCAAGAGCCGCCAGAACAACTGCTGCAAACAGTTTCTGGGCGCGGGCACCTTGGTCATTGGCAAAAGCCGTTGAATCAACGTAATCGAACATACGCTGTCCTTCTCGGTTAACTTAAAGAGTGTGTTCTGCAATATGGCATTTTTTAGACGTCTCAGTAGTGCATTTAATGCATATCTGCCATGCGTCAAGGGAATGCCTCGATTTTTGACCATTTTGTCGCATGCCTGCTGTGGCAGAATTTTATGCAAACAGCACTTTATCTTTTGATCTGGGCGCGTATAGTGCGCCCCATGAATAGAGATGGGCATATTACAATGAAATCGACTGCGGCGACAGCTGGCGGTCTTTCTGCGCTCCTCCTACTTCTTAGCAGCCTCTGAGCGAGCCGGTATATCGGCGCGCGCGCTCAGAGGAGAACTTTCGCGCCTTATACCAAACCATATGCTAAGGAATTCTTAAAATGACCATCAAAACTAATCCGCAGTCCGAGAAAAACCGCGTTCTGATTTTTGACACGACTTTGCGCGATGGCGAGCAAAGCCCCGGTGCGACAATGACATTAAACGAGAAGATCGAAATTGCCTCGCTTCTGGATGAGATGGGCGTCGATATTATCGAGGCGGGTTTCCCGATTGCGTCGGAAGGCGATTTTGAAGCGGTGACGGAGATAGCCAAGGCAGCCCCGAACACGGTGATCTGTGGTCTGGCGCGGGCGAGCTTTGGTGATATTGATCGGTGTTGGGACGCGGTGAAAAACGCACGCCAACCACGTATTCATACGTTTATCGGCACATCGCCCCTGCACCGCGAATTTCAGGTGCAGCTTGATATGGACGAGATGGCGCAGAAAATTCACGACACGGTCAGCTATGCGCGCAATCTTTGCGACAATGTGCAGTGGTCGCCGATGGATGCGACGCGGACGGAAGATGATTACTTGGCGCGGGTGTGCGAAATTGCGATCAAGGCTGGCGCGACGACGATTAATATACCTGACACGGTTGGCTATACTGCGCCGCGCGAAAGTGCCGATATTATTCGTATGTTGTTGGAGCGCGTGCCAGGCATGGATGAAATTATCATCGCCACGCATTGTCACAACGATTTGGGCATGGCGACCGCGAATGCATTGGCGGCTGTCGAGGCAGGGGCGCGGCAGATTGAATGCACGATCAATGGCCTTGGGGAGCGTGCGGGAAATACCGCGTTGGAAGAGGTCGTGATGGCGATGAAAGTTCGCCACGACATCATGCCGTATCATAACAATATTGATACAACGAAAATCATGCAGGCCTCGCGGTTGGTTTCGACGGTTTCGGGATTTCCTGTGCAGTTCAACAAGGCGATTGTCGGCAAGAATGCGTTTGCGCATGAAAGCGGCATCCATCAGGACGGGATGCTGAAGCATTCCGGCACGTTTGAGATTATGCGGCCTGAGGACATCGGGTTAAGTGAAACCTCGTTGGTGATGGGCAAGCATTCGGGGCGTGCAGCGTTGCGATCGAAGTTGGAGAACTTGGGGTATTCGCTGGGCGATAACCAGTTGAAGGATGTGTTCGTGCGGTTCAAGGAATTGGCTGATCGCAAGAAGGAAATTTTTGATGATGATCTGATTGCGCTGATGACGGACAGTGATACCAACACGGCCAACGATACGATTCAGGTGAAAATGCTGCGCGTGGTTTGTGGTACCGAGGGGCCGCAAACGGCGGATCTGACGCTGGAAGTTGACGGGGTAGAACACGCGGTTGCGGCCACTGGTGATGGGCCGGTGGACGCGGTTTTCAATGCTATTAAAATGGTGTTCCCGCATGCTGCAACGCTGGCGCTTTATCAGGTGCATGCGGTGACCGAGGGTACGGATGCACAGGCAACCGTAAGCGTTCGAATGGAAGAGGACGGCAAGATTGTTACGGGCCAATCTTCGGATACGGACACGGTTGTGGCATCGGCGAAGGCCTATGTAAACGCGCTGAACAAGCTGATTGTACGGCGTGCAAAAACGGCACCGGCAGCACTGGCATAAATCATCCTCTGGCGAGAAGTTGCATAAATCATAAGCGACATCTCGCCAGATAACCTAAAACTATCACTAATCGAACCAACATTAAAGTTTGTCCCCCTTTACCGCGAACGCGTAGAAATCGTATAAGAGAGAGGGGATGCGGCCCTGATGGCGGGGTCGCTTTGGATTCAAGGGTGTGAAATGTTTGATAAACTTAGCAGTTGGTTATCGGCTGACATGGCGATTGATTTGGGCACGGCGAACACGCTGGTTTATGTCAAAGGCAAGGGTATTATTCTGAATGAACCCTCCGTGGTTGCGTATCATTTCAGAGACGGCAAAAAGCATGTTTTGGCAGTTGGCGAAGATGCGAAGCTGATGCTTGGCCGAACCCCTGGTTCAATCGAGGCGATCCGCCCGATGCGGGACGGGGTCATCGCGGATTTCGATGTGGCCGAAGAGATGATAAAACATTTCATCAAGAAGGTTCACAAGCGCGGTAGTTTTGCCAAACCCAAGATTATTATTTGTGTGCCACACGGCGCGACACCAGTTGAAAAACGCGCCATTCGGGAATCGGTTTTGCAGGCAGGGGCGCGTAAAGCGGGCTTGATCGCGGAACCTATTGCAGCGGCAATTGGGGCGGGCATGCCGATTACGGACCCAACTGGAAACATGGTCGTGGACATCGGCGGTGGTACGACCGAGGTGGCCGTGCTGTCTTTGGGCGACATTGTGTACGCGCGATCTGTGCGCGTTGGTGGCGACAGGATGGACGACGCGATTGTTTCTTATCTTCGCCGGCAGCATAATCTGTTGGTCGGGGAATCGACGGCAGAGCGCATCAAGACATCCATCGGAACGGCACGGATGCCGGAAGATGGGCGCGGGCTTAGCATGGAAATTCGGGGGCGCGATTTGTTGAATGGCGTGCCTAAAGAAATCGAAGTGACGCAGGCGCAAGTCGCGGAGGCGTTGGCTGAACCAGTACAGCAAATTTGCGAGGCGGTTTTGACAGCACTGGAATCCACACCACCCGATTTGGGTGCGGATATTGTGGATCGCGGCGTGATGCTTACTGGTGGTGGTGCGTTGCTAGGCGATCTCGATCTGGCGCTGCGTGAGCAGACGGGATTGTCAATTTCCGTTGCGGATCAACCGCTTAACTGTGTGGCATTGGGGACCGGAAAATCGCTGGAGTTTGAATCGCAATTGCTGCATGTCATCGATTACGGGAATTCGGCACGCTGATAACGAGGGGGTGGCAGGCGGGTGGCGCAGGACACATCTATAAGCAATTCGTGGAAAGTACTGCGCCGGTTCCTCGTTGGTATTCTGTTTGTGCTGTTGCTCGGGCTGTTTTTGCTGTCGCGCATTGATAACCCTCGCGCCGAACGGTTTCGTATGGCGCTGGTTGACCGTTTTTTTCCAAGCTTTGAATGGGCGCTTGTGCCCGTGACCTCTGCTACACGGATGATTGCGGATTTGCAGTCCTACACCCGTGTTTATGAACAAAATCAGGAATTGCGACGCGAGTTGCAACGGATGAAGGGATGGCGCGAGGCCGCTTTGCAGCTGGAGCAGAAAAACGCGCAGTTGCTGGCGCTGAATAATGTGAAGCTGAACTCCAGATTGGCGTTTATTACTGGTGAAGTGATGACGGATTCGGGCGGTCCGTTTAGTCAATCCGCTTTGGTTAATATTGGGCGGCAGGACGGGGTTCGTGATGGATCTGCGGCGGTCGATGGGCTGGGGCTTGTCGGGCGAATTGCCGGTGTGGGAGAGGTTACCTCGCGCATACTGTTCTTATCGGATGTTAGTTCTAGCGTGCCGGTTATTATTATTCCATCTGGGCGGCGTGCGATTGTGCGGGGGGATAACACGGTTGTGCCACCGCTCGATTTTCTGGATTCTGAAGTCGGGGTTCAAGCTGGTAGTCGGGTGATGACATCCGGTGATGGCGGAGTGTTTCCATCCGACATTTTGGTTGGGCAAGTGGCGATTGACCCAGAAGGACATTTTAGGGTGCGATTGGCGGCAGACCACGAAAATCTGGAATTTATTAGGGTGCTGAAAGTTACACCGCGAGAGGATATTGGCGGACCAGGTGATATCATCGGTATAGAGGAAGGTGTAAAAAATGAGTAAAACACCGACAAATTCGCGCAGATGGTTTGAAGTTATACTATTTTTAATTATGGGGTTTGCTTCTATTGGCATTCCGATAATTCCGATGGGACTGGCGGCTAATAGTGTCGCTTTTCCGGATATTATGTTTGCACTGTTTGCAGCATGGGTGATCCGGCGACCAATGTCTGCGCCGATCCTTGGGATCGTATTTTTGGGTGTGCTTGGCGATGCCATGATGATGCGGCCATTAGGGTTATGGGCGCTGGTGTTATTTGTTGGCATGGAAGTTTTGCGTGTCAGCGAAAGGGCCTTTCGTGACATTCCGTTCTTGGTGGAATGGCTGTATGTAAGTGCGCTGTTTGCGCTTATGCTTATATTGCAAAACCTATTGTTGCTGGTGTCGTTTGACCGTGTATACGGCGTCACGGATGTGATTTGGCACTGGGGGCGAACCGTGGCGGTTTATCCAGTTGTTGTGATCATATTGCATTGGGGATTACATATTCGGGCGTATAAAAAAGATAATAGACCCAATAGATTAGGGTATGTATTGTGATGCAGCCAACGCGCACTAGCAGGATACGTCAACGCCGCATTACACGGCGGGGTTTGCTGTGGATGGGGATGCAGATGGGCGTGATTGGTGTGTTGGGCTGGCGCATGCGGCAGTTACAGATTGATCAGTCAGACGAGTTTCGCCTGTTGGCGGAAGAAAACCGGATTAACATTCGTTTACTTGCGCCAAACCGCGGCCTAATACTTGACCGGAACGGCGTGCCTATCGCGATTAACGACCAAAACTACCGGATTGTAATGATCCGCGAACAAGCCGGAGATGCCGGAAAAGTCTTAGATCGTTTGGGCGAGCTTATTGCAATCAGCCCTGAACGCCGCGAGCGAATTGAAAAAGATATGCGCAAGCGCAGTGCATTTGTACCGGTCACGGTTGCCGAGCATCTTACATGGCAGGAATTTGCACTAGTTTCATCCAATGCGCCGGCGTTACCTGGAATTCTTCCAGAGGTTGGTTTAACACGAAGCTATCCATTTCAAAAAGCATACGCGCATATCGTTGGGTATGTAGGTCCGGTTAGCGAAAGTGATTTGGCACGGATGGAGGACCCCGATCCGTTGTTCCAGATTCCGCGCTTCCCAATTGGGAAAACAGGCGTTGAACGTAATGCCGAAGAAACCCTTCGCGGATCAGCGGGTGCGAGCCGAATTGAGGTAAACTCTGTCGGTCGAATTATGCGAGAGCTTGGGCGTGATAATGGGATAGCGGGCAAAGATATTCAGTTGACGCTTGATACGAAGCTTCAGGAATACGCGATGGAACGGTTGGGGGATCAAAGCGCTTCGGCTATTGTGATGGATGTTCGCAATGGCGATCTGGTCGCGATGGCCTCGGCTCCAAGCTTTGATCCGAACTTGTTTGTGCGGGGGATTTCGACAACCGACTGGAATGGCTTGCGGGATAATGAATACCGGCCGCTGTCAAATAAAACGGTGTCTGGTGCGTATCCGCCTGCATCAACTTTTAAAATGGTTGTGGCGCTGGCGGCATTGGAAGCCGGCGTGGTCAAACCCGAAGAAACGGTGTATTGTCCGGGGTATTACGAGCTTGGCGGGCGCCGCTTCCATTGCTGGAAACGGGGTGGGCACGGCAATATGGATATGGTTAACAGTCTTAAACAGTCCTGCGATGTTTACTATTATGATGTCGCGAAACGGGTTGGAATTGAAGCGATTGCAGCCAAGGCGCGGCAATTGGGGTTGGGGGAAAAATACGATATTCCGTTGCCGGCGATCTCAGGTGGGTTGATGCCGACGAAGGCCTATAAGCAGCGGGTGTTTGGTGAGGGCTGGTTGCAGGGCGATACTTTGAACGCCGGAATCGGGCAAGGATTTGTACTGGCGTCCCCCTTACAACTGGCTGTTATGACGTCGCGTCTTGCGTCTGGGAATGCGGTTGAGCCGCGTCTTGTCAAGTCTGTGAACGGTGTGCCCCCAGCGCGGATAGAACCCAAGAAACTTGACATCAAACCAGCTGATTTTGACGAGGTTCGCAGAGGTATGTTTACCGTTGTGAACGAGAAAAAGGGAACGGCCTACGCTTCGCGAATTGACGATAAGGATAATATTTTTGTGGGTAAAACCGGGACGTCACAGGTGCGGCAAATTTCAGCCGCAGAACGTGTAACCGGCGTCCTCAAGGAGGCGGATTTACCGTGGAATCGCCGCGACCATGCGTTGTTTGTAGGATATGCACCGTATGACAATCCGCGTTATGCGGTGGTTGTGGTCGTAGAGCACGGCGGTGGTGGCTCAGCTGTGGCGGCCCCGATTGCGCGGGACATCATGATGCGGGCACTTTATGCTGAGGAGCCGCCTTTGTCGGCGTATCCGGCAGCGGAGCGAAATCGTATTCGTGGCGAACGGGAACGCGCACTTGAGGCGGCGAGCGCGCAAACGGGAGATGATTTGTGAGCTATTATGATTCAGGATACGACAAAGTTCCGACAGGTTTTTCCAAAATTTTATTCTTCCATTGGCCGCTGTTTTTCCTGACACTTGCCGTGTCGGCGACTGGTTTTATGATGCTATATTCCGTGGCCGGCGGCAACTTCGAGCCGTGGGCCACAGCCCAGATGGAGCGGTTCGCGATTGGTATTGTGGGCATGTTCTTTATTGCCTTCATTAACATTCGGTTTTGGCGGCGGGTCGCGCCAATTGCATATATTGTGTCGGTGATATTGCTGATTGTGGTCTACTTTTTCGGCGAAACCGGTATGGGGGCGCAGCGCTGGATTGACCTTGGTTTCATGCAGCTACAACCCTCGGAAGTTATGAAAGTCTCGCTGATTTTGGTGTTGGCGATGTACTATGACTGGCTTGAGCCAGAGCGAATTTCGCGGCCTATTTGGGTGCTGTTGCCAGTTGTCATTACTTTGATTCCTGTCGCCATGGTGTTGCAACAACCCGATTTGGGAACAGCGATATTGCTGGCTTTGGGCGCCGGTGTCGTGATGTTTTTGGCGGGCGTTAGCTTCTGGTATTTTGGGGCCGCACTGGCCGCTGGTGGTGGATTGGTGGCGGTTGTGATGATGTCACGGGGCGAAACCTGGCAGATATTGAAGGACTATCAGTATCGCCGGATTGATACGTTTATTAATCCCGCGTTGGACCCGTTGGGCGCCGGATATCACATCACGCAATCGAAAATTGCGCTTGGGTCTGGTGGGCTGTCGGGACGTGGATATATGCAAGGCACACAGGGGCGGTTGAATTTTTTACCTGAAAAACAGACGGACTTCATTTTCACGACGTTGGCGGAGGAGTTCGGGTTTATCGGCTCCATTTCGTTGCTGTTGGTTTACACGGCGATTACGATTTTCATTATCCTGTCGGCCATTAACAATCGCGACCGATTTGCCGGGCTGGTTACGGGTGGTTTAGGAGCGGTATTTTTCTTCTTTTTCACGGTGAATATGGCGATGGTTATGGGCTTGGTTCCCGTGGTTGGCGTGCCGCTGCCGCTTGTGTCTTATGGCGGAACGGCTATGCTGGTTTTGCTGGGGGCTTTTGGCCTGATCCAGTCGGCACACATCCATCGACCGAGGTAAAATATGATCACCGCTTTGTTTGCTGATCGCGCTGAAAACTGGGCACGCTACGAGGCCCCGTTGCACGCGGCATTCGCTGAAAAAGGGCTGGAGGTTAACTTGATCACCAGCACGGACACGCCCGAAATCGTGGACTATGTGATCTATGCGCCCTCGGGCCCGATCAGTGATTTTGACCCCTTCGTGAACCTCAAAGCGGTGCTTAGCCTTTGGGCGGGTGTCGAAAAAATCGAGGGAAATACAAGCATTAAAGTACCGCTTTGCCGGATGGTGGATGCGGGTTTGTCCGAGGGAATGGTCGAGTGGGTCACAGGACATATCCTGCGGCATCATCTTGGAATGGATGCGCATATTCTGGGGCAGGACGGTGTGTGGCGCGCTGGTGTTGTGCCACCGCTAGCGCGGGATCGGAGCGTCGGGTTTCTGGGGCTAGGGCAGCTGGGCCTTGACTGTGCAAAAGCGGCACTAGGGCTGGGTTTCGATGTTCTGGGCTGGAGCCGTAGCTTGAAAACGGTTGAGGGAATTTCGACGTATGCAGGGGCGGACGGCCTTCGGGAAATGCTGACGAAAAGTCAAATTATTGTTTTGTTACTGCCCGATACGGCAGATACGCGCGATGTTTTGAATGCGGAAACGCTGGATATGTTACCCGATGGGGCGTTCATTATTAACCCGGGGCGTGGGGCGTTGATTGACGATGCAGCGTTGATTGGGGCGTTGGATTCCGGCAAGGTTGCGCATGCAACTTTGGATGTTTTCCGTGTGGAACCGCTGCCTGCTGAACACCCCTTCTGGGGGCATCCACAGGTGACGGTGACGCCGCATATTGCATCTGAAACACGCCCATCGAGTGCCTCGCGTACTATCGCTGAAAATATTCGGCGGGGGGAGGCGGGGGCGCCGTTTTTGTATACAGTTGATCGGGCGGCGGGGTATTAAAGCCCGTCTCTGGCGAGGGTTATCATGCCTTCAACATCCAGATGTTCCTCAAGATGGTCGGCTAGATTGTCCAGAACGGTTTCGATCTCATTGGAATATGTAACGCTGGACGTCGCCCCGAAGGAGTTCAGAAAAGCGGCGCGATAGCTGTCGTTGCTGAACAGGCCGTGGATATAACAACCGGAGACTAAGCCGTTCTGCGCACCCTCGGGTTTGGCGTTGATTTCCAGCATTGGGTGGTTGCAGTCAACGCCCGTGGTGTTGCCGTTATGGATTTCGTAGCCCGTTACGGTCGCGCCAGTTTTTGGGTCGGTTCCGGTTACTCGTATCAGGTGTTTCTGCGGCGACATGACTGTGTGAATATCCAACATGCCAAGGCCGCTGGTTTCACTTGTCGTGCCTTCTATTCCTTCAGGGTCGGCGATGGTTTTACCAAGCATTTGGTAGCCACCACAAATTCCCAGCACGCGACCGCCGCGCCGTAGGTGGGATTTTAGGTCAATATCCCAGCCTTGGGTGCGCAGGAATTTTAGGTCACCGATGGTTGATTTCGTGCCTGGAATGATAACGAGGGCGGTGTCGCCGGGAATTGCCTCGCCCGGTTTTACCATTGTTAGGGTGACGGAGGGTTCCAGCTTTAACGGGTCAAAGTCGTCAAAATTAGCAATACGGGAAAGCATCAGAACCGCGATTTTTAGCGGGCCGTTGCCGGCGCTGGTGATGTCGAGTGCGTCTTCAGCGGGCAGACGGCTGGCTTGTGCGAACCACGGGGCGACGCCGAAATTTTTCCAGCCGGTGCGGGTTTCGATTTCGTGCAAGCCATCATCGAACAGGGTCGGGTCGCCGCGAAATTTGTTGACGAGGAAACCTTTGATTAACGCACGGTCGGCATCTGGTAGAACGGCGTAGGAGCCGACGAGTTGGGCGATAACACCGCCACGATCAATGTCGCCTGCCAGAATTACAGGTACATTTGCCGCCGCCGCAAAGCCCATATTGGCGATGTCGCCCACGCGCAGGTTTATTTCGGCGGGGGACCCCGCACCTTCGACCAGAACGATGTCAGCTTCGGCCTTTAAGCGTTCAAAACTTTCCAACACGGCGGGCATGAGCGTAGGTTTCAGGGCTGCGTATTCACGCGCGGCGACTGTGGTTAGGCGTTTGCCATGCACGATGACTTGCGATCCGACCTCGGATTCCGGCTTTAACAACACCGGATTCATGTCCACACGCGGGGCCACGCCACATGCGAGGGCTTGCAGGGCTTGTGCGCGACCAATTTCGCCGCCGTCTTCGGTTACGGCGGCGTTGTTGGACATGTTTTGTGGCTTGAAAGGCAGCACGCGCAGGCCGCGACGGGTTAATGCACGGCACAATCCGGCAACCAACATGGATTTCCCGATGTTGGATCCGGTACCTTGGATCATCAATGAATCGCCCATGCGCGCCCTCGTTTTCAAGGCGACGCTAGCCTGTGTCGGGCGTGTGTGCAATCAGGATTCGGGACCGCAGATCATTGCTTTGGGCTGATAATCGGATAGGACTGCTTGTCGTTCCTCAACGCTGATGTGTAGGCCGTCGAAGGGTGTGTTGCAGGCTTTGCGTGGGGTGCGGAACAGGAATAACTTCGACAAGCCGTCGTAGGGGCCGATCATTTCAGCGGCGGGGTCGGTGGGAAAGCGGGTTTTCCAACCATCGGGAAGGGGCAGGCCGCAGTTCGCGGCGTTGTCCAGCATCCAATGAAAAGGGATGTTGGAAAGCGGGCGGGCAGCCTGAAACCCTTCGATATTACCGCCTACATCCGAGTGGGTTCCGGGAAACCACAGTTGCTGGACTTGTCCACGCCATCCTTTTTGGCATTGCCACAGAATAGGTTCATAGGCGTCGCGAGTTTCATCAAGGGCGAGGGCCTGAAATGCGTTAACAATGGCGGGACCAAGGCGATGGTCGTGAAATTCGGTCGCCATGGGCGCGATGCGCGTAAGAATAGGGTAGGGCAAGCCAAGAGCTTTGACGGTATCCCAAACACCGATCATCTCGATTTTTATGTCCTTGTGACAATAGGCGCGATTAAAGGCCTTCGACTTGGCACCGTTTAGGTTCATTTCGTAATGTCGAAAGGCGCGTTGGGCGCGGCGACTGGTCATGTGTTCGGATTTAAGCAAGCCAATCCGCCCGATCATTCCGGCGAGGGAGCGTACCGCATAGGCCCCACGGCTGAAACCAAAAAGCAGGATTTTGTCGCCCGGCGCATAGGCGCGGGAAAGGGCGGCGTAACCCGCACGTATCGTTAGGTTAATGCCAACGCCCGCCGCAATGTTCACCCATTTTCGAAATCCGGATCCTTGGATGCCGGGCAAGTAGGTGACGAGCAGGTCCGTGCGCGGCAACATTTCGGACAGCAGTTTGTAAAGCAGCCCGGCGTTGGTTTCTTCGCCTTCCACAAGTCGGCTGAGTGTGCCGTCGATAATGACCACATGTGTCCGGCTCAATGATCTGCCCCTGATTGGTTAACGCTGTAATCGTAATGTGAACACCGTTTAAGGGGAATACAAGATCAGGTTACGAATTTGTGAGGGTTAGCAGAGCGTCAGCGATGTCGGCTTCCTCGATCGCCAAAGCGCCCCGTTTTTGGCGGATTTAATGCGCGCGGGTCAGGACTTCCGCGTGCGTGTGGCCCAGTGGTGGTTCGAATTTATAACTGGCCAGTTCAACGAGCAGGCCGAGGGGGTCGCGGAAATAAAGCGAATCCATAAAACCGCGATCCTTGATGCCCGTGTTGGAAAAACCTGCGGCCTTCAGGCGGGTTTCAGCAACCGCGATGGTTGCTTGGCCGACCCAAAACGCGATGTGGTGAAGGGAGCCTTCGGGTTGGGGCAACGGTTGGTCGCTTGGTTTTCTGTTTTCGTCTGTGAAAACTGTGATCGTGCGCCCGTCACCGCAATCGAAGTAAAGGTGGTTGATGTTAAGGTTATCGAGGTTGGGTTGCTCGAATATTAACGCCATACCAAGAATGCCCCCCCAGAAGTCGATGCTGGTTTGACGGTCAGCACCGTTTAGCGTGATGTGGTGAATGCCCTGAACTTGAAGAATGCTCATTGTGATGCCCGATCATAAGCTGATGCGCTTACAATAAAGGGGATTTGCGGCGATACAATTCAGGACTTGTGAAAACACTGTTTCTAAACGGGATGAAATTCAAAGCGACAGGACTGTCACCGTTTCAAGCTGCCCATATCCGTTGAAATCGGTGGTCACGCCTTTGACGTAGGCCCCCATGTTTCGGAAAATGACGTAATCATCATCGGCAATGTCGGTTGGCAGCGCCAATTTGTTTGGTAACACATCAAGGGAATCGCACGTAGGCCCGAACACTTGTGCCATCGTCTTTGTATCGCTGCGTTGAGCATCTATAGGGGGTAGAACGGCGTAGCTGCGCTGCACATCCAGCACCGGAAATTCTGACAGGCCGCCGTAAATACCATCGTTTAGATAGACATCACCGTTGTCGTTAATGCTTTTCACACGCGTGGCGTGGGTGAAGGATTGTGCCACCATCGCACGACCCGGTTCACATACGAGGGCGGGGCGGATGGGGAAAGCCTTGGTGACTGCTTCGTCAATCACGTTGAAAAAATGTTCCAGATCGGGTGTGCCATTCGCGGTTTTGGCCGGAAATCCGCCCCCTACGTTCAGGCGTTTGATTGTAACCTCGGCGGCGCGGGCAACAGCGGCGGCTTCGGTGATGTATGCTTCCCATGCTTGCGGGTCTTCACATTGTGTGCCGGGGTGAAAGGTGATTGACGGGATGTAACCTGCGGATTTGACGCGCCGCAGCAGTTCGATTGCTTTTTCGGGCGTTGCACCGAATTTTGCACCGAAATCGTACACAGCACCAGATACCGGCAATTTTATGCGAACAGAAATCTCAACGCCCTTGGGGGGAATGATGCCTTCGATTTTTTCAAACTCGCGGAACCCATCGATGGAATATGACTTAACACCGGCCTTGTGCGCGAATTCTATTTCGGATTTCGAACGCACGGGGTTGTTATAATGCAGCACCGCGTGGGGTGCGAGTTCGCGTAACAAACGGATCTCATTAGGGGAGGCGACATCAAACGCCGTGACACCTGCCGCCAACAAGTTGGATAGCACCGCCTGTTCGGGGTTGGCCTTAACTGCATAGGTTACCAAACCATTAAACCCGCCAAGAAACCGTTTAGCCTGCGCTTGCAGTGCGGAAGGTGCAAAGAAATGCACGGGATGATCGGGCGTGCGTGATTGCAGATAATCGCTAGGGGAATTCCAGATTTTCGAGGTGATGTTCATGGTTGCTCTCCGATGTTTTGTTAATTTTACGAGAACGGCACGACATTTTCACTCGTTATTTAGGTTTATTTGCGGTAATATGACGTCATAATGACGAAACTATAGGTGAAATGACGTGGATGATACTGATCGAACCTTGATACGAGAGCTGTCGATGGACGCGCGAACCTCCGTTTCCACGCTTGCGCGGCGCTTGGGGTTGGCGCGAACGACTGTACAGGCGCGCCTTGAAAAACTGGAAGGCAGCGGTGTTATTGCCGGGTATACCGTGAAGCTGGGCGATGCTACGCGCCTTAACCGGATCAGGGCCACGGTGCTTGTGCGCTTCGATCCGCGCACCGGCCCGCATGTGGTGCAACGCTTGAAATCCATGCCGGAGGTGGAGGTCGCGCATACCGCATCGGGCCGCTTCGATTTGGTGTTGCAGCTTGGTACGCCGAACACCGAACGCCTCGATAAAGTGCTGGATGATATCGGGGCGATCAAGGGGGTTCAAAGCTCGGAATCGCTGATCCATTTGTCCACCAAGATAGATCGCGCTATCTGAGGGCTTTTCCTTGGCTCAAAGCCCCTGTATGTAATGGCGAAACTTAAATTCAGGAACTGCCCGATGCCTATGGAAAAGACCTTTGATGCTGCCACTAACGAGGCAGAGATTTTCGCCAAATGGGAAGCGATTAATGCTTTCAAAGCGGGGGCGAATGCGGATCCCGAACTTAATAAAACCTTCAGCATCATGATTCCTCCGCCCAATGTGACGGGCGCGTTGCATATTGGTCATGCATTTAACAACACGCTTCAAGATGTGCTGGTGCGCTGGAAACGCATGCAGGGGTATGACACGCTTTGGCAGCCGGGGCAGGACCACGCGGGCATTGCCACGCAGTTGCAGGTCGAAAAAATGCTGGCCGAGCAGGGCGGGGAAACCCGTGCTGAAATGGGCCGCGAGGCATTTACGGCCAAGGTTTGGGAATGGAAAGAGAAATACGGCTCTACCATTGTTAACCAGCTAAAACGGCTTGGTGCGAGCTGTGATTGGGATCGTAACGCCTTTACGATGGATAAGGTTTTTCATGATGCGGTGCTGAAGGTTTTTGTTGATCTATACAACAAGGGTTTGATTTATCGCGGTAAACGGCTGGTCAACTGGGACCCGCATTTTGAAACCGCGATTTCGGACCTTGAGGTTGAGAACATCGAGGTTGATGGCCACATGTGGCACTTCAAATACCCGCTGGCGGGCGGTGCGACCTATGAATACATCGAGAAAGATGAGGACGGCATCGTCACCCTGCGCGAGACTCGCGATTACATTTCCATCGCCACCACCCGCCCCGAAACCATGCTGGGCGACGGCGCGGTCGCGGTGCATCCCGATGATGAACGTTACGCGCCGATTGTTGGCAAGCTTTGCGAAATTCCGGTTGGGCCTAAAGAGCATCGCCGCCTAATCCCGATTATTACCGATGATTACCCCGATATGGATTTCGGGTCAGGTGCCGTAAAAATCACCGGCGCGCATGATTTGAACGATTACGGCGTCGCCAAACGCAACAACATCCCGATGTATCGCTTGATGGACACCAAGGCGCATATGCGCAGTGATGGAGCGGACTATGAGGCCGCTGCCACCCGCGCCAAAGCGATTTCCGAAGGGGCCGATTGGCAGGATAGCGAGATTGATGCGCTAAATCTGGTGCCTGATGCCTACCGTGGAATGGACCGTTTTGAGGCTCGCAAGGCGGTGATCGCCGACATCGACGCCGAGGGCCTGATGATCGAGGTTGAGGATAAAAAGATCATGCAGCCGTTCTGTGATCGCTCCAAGGTGGTGATGGAGCCGATGCTGACCGATCAATGGTATGTAGACGCGGCAAAACTGGCCGGTCCTGCGCGTGATGCGGTGACGGATGGGCGCGTGAAAATCATACCCGAAAGTGGCGAGAAGGTCTATTTCCACTGGATGAACAATATCGAGCCTTGGTGCATTTCAAGGCAGCTTTGGTGGGGGCACCAGATACCGGTTTGGTATGGGCCGAAAGACTTTCCAGAAGATGAGCAGGATGTTGTAATATCTAATAGCTTCGAATTTTTCTGCGCATCATCTGATGCTGAAGTAATAAAAAAAGCCCACGAATTCTATGGCCCAGAGTATATAATTAAACTGGAGACCACTGACAAAATCTTCTCCCGTGTCTCCTTCAATCATGGAACTGGTGAAAAGACTATTACACTAGGGCGCGACCCCGACGTCCTCGACACATGGTTCTCCTCCGGCCTTTGGCCCATCGGCACGCTTGGCTGGCCAGACTGGACCGATGACACCAAAAAATACTTCCCGACCTCCACCCTGATCACCGGACAGGATATCCTGTTCTTCTGGGTCGCCCGCATGATGATGATGCAGCTAGAGGTGGTTGGCGAAGCGCCGTTTGACACGGTTTATCTGCACCAGTTGGTGCGCGATGAAAAGGGCGTGAAAATGTCCAAAACCTTGGGCAATGTGATTGATCCCTTGGTGATGGTTGACGAATACGGCGCCGATGCGGTGCGTTTCACCATGGCCTCTATGGCGTCCATTGGCGGCAGTTTGAAATTGTCTACGGAACAGGTCGTGGGCTATCGTAATTTCGGAACCAAACTGTGGAATGCGGCTCGTTTTGCGGAGATGAACGAGTGCAAACCCTCAGCCGATTTTTACCCCTCCAAAGTCACGCAAACCGTTAACCAATGGATTGTTGGCGAAACCGCGCGGGCGCTCGAAGGGTTCAACATCGCGCTGGACGCTTACCGTTTCAACGACGCGGCAAACGGCCTTTACGCGTTTGTGCGTGGGCAGGTTTGTGACTGGTATGTCGAATTCGCCAAACCATTGTTTCAATCCGATGACGCGGCGGTTGTGGCTGAAACGCGTGCGACAATGGCGTGGGCGATTGACCAGTGTTTGATCTTGCTGCACCCGATTATGCCGTTCATCACCGAACAACTTTGGGGCGATATTGCTGAACGCCCGAAGATGTTGGTGCACGCCGATTGGCCACAATATAATAGCGCCGATCTTGCGACCCCGTCTGCGGATGCAGAGATGCGTTGGGTGATCGGCCTAATTGAAAGTATTCGCTCGGTTCGGGCTGAAATGCGGGTGCCGGCTGGTGCGAAAATCCCGATGGTGCAGTTGCAGCTTGATGTTGCAGGAACGCAAGCGTTGGCGCGAAATGCGATGTTAATCCAGCGTATGGCGCGGATCGAGGATATTTCCGAAGCTACCGATGCCCCCAAAGGTGCGATTACGATTGCGGTTGAGGGTGGTACGTTCTGCTTGCCGCTGGCCGATATTATCGACATTGATGCGGAAAATGCACGTCTTTCCAAGGCTATCGAAAAGCTGAGCAAAGAAGTGGGTGGCCTTAAAGGTAAGCTGTCGAACGAGAAGTTCACCGCCAAAGCCCCCGCCGCTGTGGTCGAGGAAAACCGCCAGCGGTTGGTGTCTGCGGTTGAGGAAATCGAAAAGCTTGAAGCGGCGATGAAGCGTTTGGCCGATTTGGGGTGACGCGAGCGCAAAAGCATTGTTATCTAGAGGGACGCCATTGTGCGTCCCTTTTTGTTGGAGCCTGTTTTGAGTAAACCTCTCGCCGAACGCTATGATTTTATATTACTTTTGGGTGGTTTGTCTGCGCTGACGGCCCTGTCTATCGACATCACCGCACCTGCAACCGGAGTGATCGCGCGTGATCTTTCCGTGGCAGAAAGCCTCGGTTCGATGATAGTCGGGGTGTATTTTCTGGCGTATGGCGTCGGGCAATTGTTCTGGGGACTGCTGTCTGATGCATTCGGGCGCAAAAAGGTTTTGCTGATCAGTTTGGCGTTATTTGCTGCGGCCTCCATTGGGGCGGCGATGGCGACGGATTTCTGGACGTTGATCGGGTTTCGCGCGGCACAGGGCTTGTTTGCAGGTGCGCCTGTGATTGCGCGCGCGATTGTGCGCGACATTGGCAGCGGCGTTGTGGCGGCAAAAATGCTGGCGGTTTTGATGGCTGTAACGGCCATTGCGCCGATGATCGCGCCGATTATGGGGGCAGGGCTTTTGGTGCTGTTTTCATGGCGCGCGATTTTTGTGTTTCTGGCACTGTTCGGGATCGCGCTGTTGTTATTGTCGGCGTTTAACGCAAAGGAAACGATTAAGGAAACTCGCCCTGAACGCTTCAGTATCGGGTTCGTTGTACACGCTTTCAAGTATCTTTTCCGGCAACGTGATTTCCTTGTCGGCATGGGGATTTCCAGCCTGACGTTTGGTGGGTACGCCAGTATTTTGTCGCTGGGCGCGGTCGTGGTTGAGCAAACCTATGACCTGCCACCATCTGCCTTCGGGGCGATTTTTGCCATTGGTGCGATTTTTATTCTGGCAGGAACGGTAATCGTACGCGTTCTGGTCGGGCGGATTGGCTTGCGTAACATTGGGGTATTGGCCGTTTCCATCCTTGGGCTTGCAACACTTATTCACGCGGCCTTGTTTTTCACAGATCCGACGCTAAACGTGTTTTGGGCCGCAGTCTGCGTCTACATGCTGGCGTTTGGTATGATTTTGCCATCTGCGCAGGCTGTGGCGATGGAACCGGCGGGGGATATGCCGGGGTTTGCATCCTCCGTTCTAGGGGCGATGTTGATGCTTGCTGGGGCTTTGGGCGCAGTGGTTGCGGGCGCGTTGCTGGATGAAACGCATATTGCAATTAGCGGGACAATGGCGATTTTCGGGGCGCTGGCGGTTGCTTGTTTTGTTGCGGCGCGGCTTTATGATCGAAGAAAAGCGAAAGGATAGGGATATGACGGGCCCACAATACACTAAACTTGTAGCAAGTTTGCCCTCCACCGTTCCCTTCGTTGGGCCTGAAACGCAGGAGCGCGCGCGAGGGCAAAAATTTGCCGCACGGCTTGGCGCAAATGAGAATGTTTTTGGTCCATCCCCCAAAGCGATTGCAGCGATGCAGGCGGCGGTTCCCGATGTCTGGATGTACGGTGACCCTGAAAATTATGATCTAAAGCAGGCGTTGGCGGCGTTTCACGGCGTTGCGCCTGAAAACATTGTGGTTGGGGCGGGGATTGACGGATTGCTCGGCTCGCTTTGCCGTATGCTGGTTGGGGATGGTACGCCAGTTGTGACCTCGCTCGGGGCGTACCCGACGTTTAATTTTCATGTGGCGGGCTATGGCGGTGCATTGCATACGGTTCCGTATGGTGGGGATTTTGAAGATCCTGTTGCGTTGGTTGAGAAGGCGCGGGAAGTGGACGCGTCTTTGATGTACTTCGCCAATCCCGATAACCCGATGGGAACGTGGCATAGCGCAGATGTGATGCAGGAAATGATTGAGGCTGTTCCTGGCGGCACGGTCCTTTGTCTGGACGAGGCGTATCTTGAATTTGCACCGACTGGTACAGCACCGGCGTTGAATACAGACAATAGGAATGTCATCCGTATGCGGACCTTTTCCAAGGCCTACGGGATGGCGGGGGCGCGGGTTGGCTATGCGATTGGGCATGTGGATTTGATTGATTCGTTCAACAAGGTGCGAAATCATTTCGGAATGAACCGCGCCTCGCAAGCAGGGGCGTTGGCAGCACTTGGGGATCAGCAGTATCTAGATCAGACGTTGGCGGATGTTGCTGCCGCTAAAGAACGTATCGGGGGGATTGTTCGAAAGTATGGTCTGAACCCTATCGCCTCGGCTACGAATTTCGTGACGATAGACTGTGGGCGCGACGGGAATTATGCCCGCGCGCTGGTTGCCGCACTGATTGCGCAAAACATATTTGTGCGAATGCCTTTCGTTGCCCCGCAAGACCGTTGTATCCGTGTTTCAGCAGGGCGTCCGCAAGATATTGATCTGTTCGAGGCGGCGCTTCCACTAGCTTTGGAGACTTTGAAATGACCAACTACCCACGCGATATGATTGGCTATGGTGCAAGCCTGCCCGCGGCGCATTGGCCAAATGGTGCGCGTATCGCGGTACAGTTCGTGATCAACTATGAGGAGGGTGGCGAGAATTGTACCCTTCACGGCGATGCGGCATCCGAGGCGTTTTTGTCCGAAATCGTCGGGGCCGCTGCATGGCCCGGGCAACGGCATCCGAACATGGAATCGATCTATGAATATGGTTCGCGGGCCGGTTTCTGGCGACTTCACCGGATGTTTATAGGACGGCAAATCCCAGTGACGGTGTTTGGTGTGGCCATGGCGCTGGAACGAAATCCTGATGTGGTCGCGGCCATGAATAACGCGGGCTGGGAGATCGCCAGTCACGGCTATAAATGGATTGATTACAAGGATGTGCCAGAAGAAGTTGAACGTAAACATATCGCCGAAGCAATCCGTATTCATACCGAGGTGACGGGGCAAAAACCTGTGGGTATGTATCAGGGACGTTCGTCGGAAAATACACACGCCCTGACAATGGAGGCGGGGTTCGGGTATTCAGCGGACAGCTACGCTGACGATATTCCTTATTATGTTGAAGGGCCAAGTGGGCCGTTTTTGATGGTGCCCTATACGCTGGATGTGAATGATATGCGGTTCGCCTCGCCCCAAGGGTTTAACTCCGGTGACCAGTTTTTCAGCTATCTGAAGGACAGTTTTGACGTTCTATATGCAGAAGGCGGGCGGATGATGTCCATCGGGTTGCATTGCCGCCTTGTTGGGCGGCCCGGGCGAGCGGCATCGCTGGCGCGGTTCCTTGATTATGTTCAGGGGCACAAGGATGTCTGGCTGACGACGCGGGCTGATATTGCGAAGCATTGGCGCGAAGAGCACCCTCCGGCTTAGTTCGTTTTTGAGAAACTGTTTCAACGCAAACAATAAGGGTCAAGGCGCTGCTTTCGTTGTAGGATTGCCTAACTCAATCAATGATGGTGATCTCTGGTGACTAACAACTCGTATTACGCGCCCAAAGGCGGGCTTCCTTCGCAAAACGATATGTTGACGGGGCAGGCGATATTTACAGATGCGTATGCGGTGATCCCCAAAGGTGTGATGACCGATATTGTCACCAGTAACCTGCCGTTTTGGGACAAAACACGCGCTTGGATTATTGCGCGCCCCCTGTCTGGTTTTGCTGAAACTTTCGCGCAATATATTGTTGAAGTTTCGCCGGGTGGTGGCAGTGCGAACCCTGAACCGGACGCCGAGGCCGAAGCGGTGTTGTTTATCGTTTCCGGGATCATTGAATTGGTGCTGGATGGCGCGATGCACATTATGGAGGAAGGCGGCTATGCCTTCATTCCGCCACGTGCGAAATGGAGTGTTAAGAATACATCGGGCGCGCCAGCGACATTCCACTGGGTGCGGAAATCTTATGATGCTGTTGACGGGATTGATTTGCCCGAAGCATTTGTGACCAACGATAATGTTGAGGCACCCGTTGCGATGCCCGACACGAATGGGGCGTGGTCAACGACGCGGTTCGCGGATCCAAGCGATATGCGCCACGACATGCACGTCAATATTGTTACGTTCAAGCCGGGCGGAATTATTCCGTTTATGGAAACCCATGTGATGGAACACGGGCTTTACGTTTTGCAGGGCAAGGCAGCGTATAAGCTGAATAATGACTGGGTTGAAGTTGAAGCGGGAGATTTCATGTGGCTGCGCGCGTTCTGCCCGCAGGCGTGTTATGCGGCTGGAACCGAAGATTTTCGGTATCTGCTTTATAAAGATGTGAACCGTCATCCGAAGCTGAAATTATGATTAAAGTCGAGCCGTTAACCCCGCAAGCCTTCGCCCCGTTCGGTACGGTTATCGAAGCGGACCCTTCTACTGCGGTTGAGATCAACTCGGGCTACACGACACGGTTTCATGCGTTGGCAGAGGCGGCGGTTGGGGGCGGGCAGGCGATAATTTCGATATTCCGGGGGCGGCCGCGCGAATTAAGCGTCGGAATGTTGGAGCGCCACCCGCTTGGTTCGCAAGCGTTCGTGCCACTTGGTGGGGAGCCATGGTTAGCTGTTGTTGCTGAAAGCCCCGATCTGGATAATTGCCGCGCGTTTCATTGCCAAGGAAACCAAGGATTGCAATACGACATCAACGTTTGGCACCACCCGTTGTTGGTGTTGGGTGATCCGCAAGACTTCCTGGTCGTCGATCGGGCAGGGGATGGGGATAATCTGGAGGAAGCTTTTTTCGACCTCCCCCAGAAAATTTCGTTCAGCTAGACAATACTCGTCCAGCAGCGGTAAGTGCGCCCTCGCCGTGTGGGATTTGTAGCGCGGCCATACCCGCCTCGATTGTGGATAATGCGCCGAGTAGCATCACAGGGTTCATGTGGCCCATATGTCCGATACGGAAAATCTGGTGTGGCTCGTAGTCGCCAAAACCAATACCAAGGCCCAGCACTAATCCGGCAGTATCTTGGCACCATCTATGCAGCGGAGTCAGGTCCACGGTATCGGAAACTACGGTCGTAACCGCGCTAGATCGGTCTGCGATATCGGAGACGTTACAACGGATAGCACCTGCTTCGGCCCATTTGTCTACGGCAGCCCAAACCGCGCGTGCTTGTTTCGAGTGGCGCGCCCAGACGTTTTCGATCCCTTCTTCGTCAACCAGCATTTTCAAAGCTTCATCCAGACCAAACAAGTGGTGCGTTGGCGGTGTGCCGTTGAAGCGCATATAGAAAATGTCGGGATTAGTTCGTGGCGTCCAATTCCAGTATGGAGATGTTTTCTTTGTATTTTCCGAAGCTTGCACTGCTTTATTGTTGTGAAAGGTGAAGGCCACACCCGGCGGAACCATCAATCCTTTTTGACAACCGGCAACCATGACATCGACACCCCATGCATCCATTTTAAAGGGTTCGCATCCAAGCGAGGCGATGCAATCCACCATCAACAAAGCATGGTGACCGGTTTCGTCAATCGCCTTGCGCAACGCTTCAATATCGTTGGAAACAGAGGAGGATGTATCCGTGTGCGTCGCCAGCACCGCTTTTATTTCTCCGGTATCGGCACGAAGTATCTTGGCCACTTCGGCTGCATCAAAACTACTGCCGGTTCCGAAATCCATAAGCTGCACCTCGATCCCCATTGCTGTCGCGACGTTTGCCCAACCGTTCCCGAAGATGCCTGTGGTTAGGCACAAAACCTTGTCACCGGCTTGTAAAACATTGTGCAGCGCGGCCTCCCAGACACCATGGCCATTGCTGATATAAATCGTCGGGTCGCCGGTGGTGCGGGCAACTTTGCGCAGATTATCCAAAATGCCTTCGGTCGTTTCGATCAAGTCACCCTCATAAATATTGGGCGCGGCGCGGTGCATGGCGTTTAATACACGGTCGGGAATGACAGAGGGGCCGGGGGTCATAAACAGGTCGCGACCTTGAGAGAGACTCATTGCAAATATCCTTCATAATTGTGAAAGAAGAATAACCGGAGTTTTAGGAATGGAAACTGGCAAAATCACAAAAACCCGCATAATGTACGCAACGTCCTATTGAGGCGCGGCGTTGCAGTATTTAATCTGTGACCCAACTGAATGACCGGAGAATCCCTTATGAAAGCCAAAGATAATACCGCTGACGCTGGCTATCGGCGCTTATGGCGCGACTGGCTTTCGGAATATCGCGGTCTGATTTTTGTCAGCTTCGGGTTTATGATCATCATTGCAGTTACATCGGCTGCTTATGCCAAGATTATCCAACTGATTATTACGGCTTATGAAACATCTGATACGTCCGTAATTTACTGGGGTCCGATTAGTATCGTTGTGATTGCAGTTAGTAAGGGGCTGAGCATGTATTTTCAGCAGGTGGCCAGTAATACGGCCCTGTTTAGGTTTGAGGCGAAGCTTAAAAAGGCAATGTATTCCAGCCTTATCCACGCTGATCTGTTTCGCCTTCAAGGGGAGGCGCCGGCGGCGTTGGCCGCGCGGTTTTCAGCAGATAGTGATCTGCTTCGAACCTCAGTTCAGGCGTTGATGGCCGCGGTTTCCAGTGTGATGATTATCATTGCGGCGATCGCGGTGATGCTATCGATTGACTGGCAGATCACGTTAATATTGCTTGTAATTTTTTCGTTGGCAGTTGCACCCGTGAACAGTATTGGGGTCAAGATCCGCAGAATATCCAAAGGTACGCAGGCACAACTTTCTGGCATGAATTCCGAGATTGTCGAGGGGTTAACCAGTATTCGAATGGCCCGCACCTATCAGCTTGAGGATCATTTGAACAACACCGCGTCAGGCACTTTTAGCAAAATTGAATCCCTTCGGATTATGGACATGAAATGGAAGGGACGGTTGTCACCACTTATCGAGATGTTAAGCGGTTCGGCCGTTGCCGCTTTGTTGTTCGCGGTTTCCTGGGGGATTGCGCGCGGTACAATTACCGTCGCGGATTTTATGGGGTTGCTGACTGGTGTTGGCGTGCTTTCACAACCAGCAAGGTTGCTTGGGTCAACCTTAGCCTCGGCCGCACAAGGGCGCGCGGCGCTGGATCGGATATATCCTATTCTAGATGCCAAGAACGAGATTGTTGATAAAGATAGCGCAGTAGCACTGGACCGTGCAAAAGGGAAAATCGAGTTTGATGGTGTAGAGTTCGTTTACCCAAACGGGTTTGTTGCCCTAAAGCACCTGACTTTGACGGTACCTGCTGGTTCCAAAGTCGCCCTCGTTGGACGGTCCGGTGCGGGTAAATCTACCGTGTTCAATCTAGTTCCACGCCTGTTTGATCCAACCAGCGGGCGGGTGTTGATTGACGGAACAGACCTGCGGGATATCTCGATTAAGTCGTTGCGCCGTCAGGTTGCTGTGGTTAGCCAGGATGCGGTTATGCTGTCAGGCACCGTGCGCGAAAATATTGGGTTTGGGCGTCTTGATGCGGACGATACAGAAATTGAGGCCGCTGCCAGATCTGCCGCGGCTGACGGGTTTATTCGCCAACTTCCCGATGGCTACGACACGATCGTTAGTTCGTCGGCTAGCCACTTTTCCGGCGGCGAGAAGCAACGCCTGTCGATTGCGCGCGCGATCCTTCGTGACGCGCCGATCCTGCTGTTGGACGAGCCAACATCGGCTTTGGATGCGGAATCTGAAGCGGCAATCAAAAACGCACTCGACAAGTTGGCCAAAGGACGAACAACGTTTATTATCGCGCATCGACTGTCCACAATTATGGATGCGGACATGATCGTTGTGATGGATCAGGGCAGCGTTGTGGAAACAGGGACACATCAGGAGTTATTGGCAAACGATGGGCTTTACGCCGAACTTTACCGCCTGCAATTCGCGCACGTTTAGCGGTAATATTTTGCGGCAAGTTTGCTGGGGTCAGTTCCCGTAAGATACCGCGACAATACGCTGAAGTTTAATAACGAGCGCCTCAGCCAGCCGTCTTGACGGTATTTGTCGGCACTCGTTTCGATAGATGCTGGAAGGGCGATTAACTTCCCGCGCAGCTTTTTAGCAATTGCCACATCCTCCATTAACGGGATATCCGGAAAACCTCCGATACGTTTGTACAAGCATCTGCTGATAAGCAAACCTTGATCGCCGTAGGGCAAATCAAACCAGCGGGCGCGAAAATTAGCCCAACCTGCGACGGTTTTGGCGGGGAATGTGGTCTCGTCAAATTGTAGTTTGAAGTAGGCAGCCTGTTCTGGTTTTGTCAGGTGTCGCATTACGGGGTCTTGCCAATCGTGTGCCAATACGCTGTCGGAATGCAGAAACAACAACCACTCTCCGCGCGCAACTTGGGCGGCGGCGGCCATCTGGTTTCCGCGCCCTTTGGTGGTGGAAAGGAAGGTTGCCCCAACGCCTTCAGCAATTTGCGCGGTGTCATCACTTGATCCTCCATCGGCGAAAATCACTTCGGCCAGTAGTCCGTCCATAACCCCTTCGCCCAATGCCCCTAGACAGCGTTGAAGTTGCGGGGCGGAATTAAGAGTCGGGATGATAATGGATATTGGGGCAGACATATCAACTTTCGAAATTACGGGTGTGAAACAGGCGTGCGATGCCTATATATACCCCCAAAGGGGATAATAATATGACAAACGCTTTTACTAATGCCGATCGCACCGTGTTGCGGGTTGCGGGCGCTGATCGCGAAAGTTTTCTGGAGGGGTTGGTAAGCAACGCCGTGGCACGGGTTGCTGAGGGGCCGGTTTACGCCGCGATGCTTAGTCCGCAAGGAAAATATCTGTTCGATTTTATTATGAGTTCTGGCAAAGATTCCATTTTGTTGGACGTACACACCAGCCGTGCGGCGGCACTGGCGCAACGACTGGCGATGTATCGTCTGCGGGCTGATGTTGAGATCACGGATACAGGTCTTGCGGTTCTGCAAGGGTTTGACGCGATGCCGGAGGGGGCATTTATGGACCCGCGTAGCGACACGCTTGGTTGGCGGATGTACGGCGATGGGTGTGGGGTTCCTGTCCTTGATACCGCCGCGTGGGATGCGCTGCGCGTGGCGCACGAAATCCCGGAAACGGGTGCGGAATTATTGCCCGATGACTGCTATATTCTTGAGGTCGGATTTGAACGATTGAACGGAGTTGATTTCCGCAAAGGCTGTTATGTTGGCCAAGAAGTCACCGCCCGCATGAAGCACAAAACCGAGCTTAAGAAAGGGCTGGTGCGCGTATCTGTTGAGGGGGATGCCGTTGCCGGCACTCCGATCACTGTGGATGGCAAGCCCGCCGGAACCCTGCACACCGTGTCTGGTGATCAGGGGTTGGCGTACCTAAGGTTTGATCGCGCGAAGGGTGACATGCAGGCAGGCGGTGCCGTGATTCGGCGGGTTTAACCGTCGTCACGGATCAGTTTTGCGAAACGATTGAAAACAGGCTCGTTTGAGGCAATGATGTCGCCGCTAACTAGCGGGCTTTCGTTGGTATCAATGCTTTCAACGATGCCTCCAGACTCTTTAACCAGCAGAATTCCGGCGGCAATATCCCACGCATTCAAGCGGCGTTCCCAGAAACCATCGTAACGGCCAGCGGCCAGATACGCTAAATCTAGGGCCGCAGCCCCCCAACGGCGCACGCCAGCACACCCCGGCATAAGGCGTGCAAGATCTTGCAGCGTTTCCGGTAAGTCGGAACGACCACCAAATGGCACGCCAGTAGCAAAAACCATTTCTATCATTTCAGTGCGGCCAGAAACCCGCATCCGGCGATCATTAAGCCAAGCGCCTTCGCCTTTTTCGGCCCTGAATAATTCGTCTTTCACTGGGTCGTAAACCACGGCGGCGACGATTTCATTGCGGTGTTCCAGCGCAATCGAAATAGCCCAATGTGGCATTCCGTGTAGGAAATTCGTTGTGCCATCGAGCGGATCAACGATCCAGCGGCGTGTAGGATCTTCGCCAAATGTTTCAGGGGATTCTTCACCGAGGAAGCCATAATTCGGGCGTGCCTCTGTTAATTGTTCACGGATGGTTTCTTCGGCTGTTGTATCGGCTTTGGATACGAAGTCGCCGGGGCCTTTGGAAGAAACCTGAAGGTTCTCCACCTCGGCAAAATCACGCAGCAGTTTGCGGCCAGCGATACGGGCCGCTTTGACCATGATATTCATATTGGCGGAGGCATTAGACATAAATTTGGCTTTCAAGAGGTGCGGCAAGCGCCGCCGTATAAGTTGCGATCAGGCGCGTTCGACGTATTCCATAGTTTCAGTAGACACGACGATAGCCTCGCCTTCGCCAACGAATGGCGGAATCATGACGCGAACACCATTGTCCAGCACTGCAGGTTTGAAGCTGTTAGCGGCGGTCTGGCCTTTCACGGCAGGCTCGGTTTCTTCAACGGTGCAGGTAACGCGTTGGGGAAGGGCGGCGCTTAGGGCCTCGTCATCGTAGTATTCAATTTGGATCGTCATGCTGTCTTGCAAAAACGGGCGACGATCACCAAGGATGTCAGCTGGCAGTTCGATTTGTTCATAGGTTTCGGTGTCCATGAACACCAACATGCCGTCATTTTCGTACAAGAACTGTTGTGTTTTTTGCTCAAGCCGCACTTTTTCGACTTTATCGGCTGCGCGGAAGCGTTCGTTCAATTTGGAACCGTTGCGAAGGTTCTTCATTTCCACCTGCGCAAATGCGCCGCCTTTGCCGGGCTTCACATGGCTGACTTTCACGGCGACCCACAGGCCCTCGTTATGATCCAGAATGTAGCCGGGGCGGATTTCGTTACCGTGGATTTTGGGCATGGGGCGCTCTCGCATAATTAGATATGTATGCCGCTCTATAATTCACCATTGAAGGGCTTGCAAGGTGGTGGTTATGGACTAGCCTAGTTGTAAGTTGGCGCGATAGATTCGCGGGAACGTATAAGGACCTTCGATGTGCATTATTCGGCGCTGCAAATTCTGAAAAACGGTTTGACGGGGAACAAGGGATGGAAGCCTGTTTGGCGTAACCCCGAACCCAAGAAATCTTATGATATTGTGATTATAGGTGGTGGCGGGCATGGCCTGTCAACGGCGTATTATCTGGCCAAGACCTATGGCATTCGCAATATCGCAGTGCTTGAAAAAGGGTATCTGGGCGGGGGCAATGTCGGGCGTAATACCACGATTGTGCGGGCGAATTATTTGATCGACGGAAATCTCGAGTTTTACTCCCATTCCTTGAAGCTATGGGAAAACCTTGAGCAGGAGTTAAATTACAACGTCATGCTCTCGCAACGTGGCTGCCTGATGTTGGCGCATAATGACGGGCAATATGATGCTATGGCGCGGCGTGGAAATTCCAATCTGGCGACGGGCGATGATGCCGTTTTGATGAGCGCAAACGATGTGCGCGCCTTCACCCCGTATCTGAATTTCGACGATGCACGCTTTCCTATTCGCGGGGGCTTGTTACAACGAACTGGTGGCACAGCGCGCCATGATGCGGTCGCTTGGGGCTATGCACGCGGTGCCGATATGCGCGGCGTGGACTTGATCCAGAATTGCGAGGTCACGGGGTTTCGCATTGAAAGCGGCACGATAAAAGGGGTGGAAACTTCGCGTGGGTATATCGGAGCTGGCAAAGTGGGGATGTCCGTTGCAGGTCGCACCTCGCAAGTTGCCGAAATGGCGGGGTTGCGCTTGCCGATTGAAAGTCACGTGCTGCAAGCCTTCGTGACGGAGGCCGTGAAGCCTGTGATTGATACCGTCATATCATTTGGTATGGGCCACTTTTATATCAGCCAATCCGACAAGGGTGGTCTGGTGTTTGGCGGTGATATCGACGGCTATAACAGTTATTCACAACGCGGAAATCTGCCCATGGTCGAACATGTCGCCGAAGCCGCGATGGCCCTGATGCCAATGGTTGGAAAATCCCGGATGTTGCGAAGCTGGGGTGGGATTATGGATATGAGCATGGATGGGTCCCCGATTATCGACAAGACGCCTATAGATGGTTTGTTCTTGAACGGCGGCTGGTGCTATGGCGGTTTCAAGGCTGTGCCTGCGGCGGGGGGCGCTTTTGCGCACCTGATGGCAACGGGGGAGAAGGCGGACTGGGCAACCAAGTACAATCTGAACCGCTTCGAGACCGGACACGTAATTGATGACGAGGGCACTGGCCCGCGTCCTAACCTGCATTGAGGGCGGTGATATGAGAATTCCCTGCCCACATTGCGGTGATCGCGACCATCGCGAGTTTGAATATCTTGGTTCCGCTAAACTACTGGATCGCCCTGATAACCGCGACGCCGTTGCGTTCCACGATTACGTTTACCTGCGCACTAACCCTTTGGGCGAAAATGCGGAACTCTGGCAACACGTCATGGGATGCGCCGCTTGGCTGTATGTCGTGCGAAACGTAACCACACATGAAATCATCGGCGTAAAACTGGCCCGTGATGTTAGAGAGGCGACGAGATGAGCCGCCTATCATCAGGGGGTCTGATAGACCGCGATGTGTCCATCCCGTTCACGTTTGACGGGCAGACATACACGGCGCATCCGGGCGATACGTTGGCATCGGCCTTGCTGGCCAACGACGTGCGCCTTATGGCCCGAAGTTTCAAATATCATCGCCCACGCGGTGTGCTGACGGCGGGGTCAGAAGAACCAAACGCTTTGATGGAAATAGGCGTTGGCGCGGACCGCACGCCCAATACACGTGCAACGACACAAGAAGTTTACAATGGCATGGTGGCGCAAAGCCAAAACCGTTTTCCAAGCCTGAAAGTGGATATGCTTGCGGTGAACGATCTGTTGTCACCGTTCTTGGGCGCGGGTTTTTACTATAAGACCTTCATGTGGCCTAAAAAGTTCTGGGAGGCGGTGTATGAGCCTATTATTCGCCGCGCCGCTGGTCTTGGACGTTTATCTGGGGATGCAGACAGGGCTGTATATGAAAAAGCATGGGCCTATTGCGATGTGCTGGTTGTTGGCGGTGGTCCGGCGGGCTTGATGGCGGCTTTGATCGCGGCGAAGGGCGGGGCCAAGGTTATTTTGGCCGATGAGGATTTCATAATCGGCGGGCGCTTGAATAGCGAACAAACGGAGGTGGACGGCAAGCATGCACAGCGTTGGGCAGCCGAGATTGCCGCGCAACTGGTTGAAATGCCAAATGTTCGCGTGATGACCCGCACGACCGTTACGGGTGCATATGATAGTGGAACCTACGGCGCATTGGAGCGCGTTGCGGATCATATTTCAGATGCAAAAGGTGCCCCCCAGCAGATTTTCTGGCGGATAGTTGCTAAGCATACAATTCTTGCGGCAGGCGCAACAGAACGCCCGATTGCGTTTCCTGACAATGACCGTCCCGGAATTATGCTGGCCTCGGCCGTTCGAACTTATGCGCATCGCTACGGTGTTGCAGCAGGGCAGCGTGTGGCTGTGTTTACCAACAACGATGATGGTTGGTGCACGGCGCGCGATTTGTTGGCGTTGGGTGTTACAGTCACGGCGTTGATCGACACGCGAACGGATGTTTCCCCTGATGTGGATTGCCCCATATTTACCGGCGCAGTGGTTGTTGGTACAGGGGGGCGATTGGGCATTGAACGCTTGTCGGTGCGAACCGCGGACGGCTCGGTTCAACAGGTTAATGCGGATTGTCTGGCCGTTTCGGGGGGCTGGAACCCATCGTTGCATTTAACGGGCCACATGGGTGGAAAACCAACATGGCGTGAGGATATAGCGGCATTTGTACCTACACCTGAAGCCATCCCCAATTTGGTAGCTGTCGGGGCCGCAAACGGAAATTTTTCAACCCAAGGCGCTTTGAAAGAGGGCATGGCCGCCGCTAAAGCGGCCCTCAAAACTCTGCGCTTGAAACAAGTGAGACCACCTGTGCCGATCGCAGACGATGCACAAATCGCGGTGACCCCGTATTGGCATGTGCCTAATGTTAAAGGCCGCGCGTGGCTGGACTTCCAAAACGATGTGACGGTGAAAGATATTGCTGCGGCGCACCGTGAAAACTTCCGTTCTGTCGAACATATGAAACGATATACCACGACTGGGATGGCCACCGACCAAGGCAAAATGTCCAATATGGGTGCGTTGGCGGTGATGGCCGAACTGACGGAACAAAGCATTCCTGAAGCCGGTACGACAATTTTCCGCCCACCCTATACGCCCATCCATCTTGGGGCGCTTGGCGCGGGTGGGGCGGGCAAGGGATTTGCTCCTGAACGTTTCACAACCAGCCATGACTGGTCGATTGCGCGCGGTGCTGAAATGGTCGAAGTTGGTTTGTGGCATCGCGCCGCATGGTTCCCTCAAGACGGCGAAAACCATTGGCGGCAGTCGTGTGACCGCGAAGTTAATATGGTGCGCGAGGCTGTAGGAATTTGTGACGTCAGCACGTTGGGTAAAATTGATATTCAAGGCCCGGATGCTGGCGTATTTTTGGACCGTGTTTATACTAATATGTTCTCGACCCTTAAAGTCGGGAGGGTTCGGTATGGCCTGATGCTGCGCGAAGACGGGATGGTTATGGATGACGGAACTGCCGCCCGCATCGGCGTCAACCATTTCGTTATGACCACTACGACGGGGGCAGCTGGTCCGGTGATGTCTCACCTCGAATTTTGCGCGCAATGCCTGTGGCCCGAGCTGGACGTGAAAATGATTTCCGTCACGGAACAATGGGCGCAAATCGCTGTCGCCGGTCCTAAATCGCGCGAACTGCTGGCTGAGTTGGTTGAGGATACCTCTGACAAAACATTTCCGTTCATGGGGTGTGGTGAAATCACTATCGGGGGCGTGCAGGGCCGCCTGTTCCGCATCTCGTTTTCCGGCGAGCTGGCATATGAAATTGCTGTCCCCGCTAGGTACGGCGAGGGCTTGATGGTTGAACTGGTCAAGCGTGCCGAAGCGATGGGCGGCGGAGCCTACGGGATGGAGGCGCTGAACGTTTTGCGGATCGAAAAAGGGTTCCTGACTCACGCCGAAATGGATGGGCGCGTCACGGCTGCTGATCTGGGGATGTCTGGCATGATGTCCGATAAGAAGGGTTTCATCGGTAAAGTTTCCAGCCAACGCGACGGTTTGTGCGACCCTGATCGTGAACAACTGGTCGGGATCAAACCTGTTGGGCCAGTGCGTCAACTTTTGGGTGGGTCCATTATGGTTAATGTCGATGCAGAACCAATCCGCGAGAATATGCAAGGTCATGTGACCTCGGTTTGCTATTCCCCAACGCTGGACGAGATGATCGGGTTGGCGTTCGTTAAAGGTGGGCATGCGCGGACAGGCGAAACCATTCGGTCGGTTGATTTGCTGCGAAATGTCGAGACGCTATGCGAGATAGTCTCGCCACAATTCTATGATCCAAAAGGGGAGAAGTTGCGTGGCTGATTTCAAACTACACCCAAGTGATGCCCTGATAGGCCAACCCATCGCGATTGGCGCATCTGTTTTGGCCTGCGAGCAACCCGCGAGTATTCTGTCAGTGGCTCCCTTCAAAGGGCAGGGGGTGGCGGTTAACGCGGCGTTAAAGGCGGTGCTGAAACTTGCGCTACCTAGCGTTGGGAAAGTCACATCCAAGAAACACATGCGCGTAATGTGGGCGGGGCAGGGGCAATGGTTTGTTGTTGGGGATATAGGTCTGGAAATTATGACCGAGGCTCTTGATGCTAAGGCCGCCGTCACCGATCAAAGCGATGGTTGGGTCGTCTTGACGCTTACTGGCGATGACGCACCCGAAGTTATGACGCGTCTTTGTGCGCTGGATATGGATGCGCTGGAACAAGGGCAAACGGCACGCGCTGAATTCGCGCATATGATGTCGTGCATCACGCCAATTTTAGATGGGTTCGAGATTATGATCATGCGCTCGTTTGCGAAAACGGCCATCCATCACACAACCGAAGCCATGCGCAAACTTGCAGCACTCCGCGCGTTGTGATTATTCCGGCGTTACGTCTTTACCGCTGGCGCGTTTGGTTATTTCGACGACGGACTTACAGTCCGACATGCAGGCGTTAGTAAAGAACGGGTACTCTATATTTAGCCGATCATCGGGATAGAACCCTCCTTCATTTCCAAGAGGGTTATCAAGAAAGTTGGCTTTGGAAAGCTCGAACGCTTCGTCGTCTACGATGTCGTTCAGGTACATGATGTAGGCGGTCAGGGCATAAACCTCGTCAGCACTTAAGGATTGCGCATCGCCAAAGGGCATTGCGCGGTGAATGTAATCCCACACGGTTGAGAGGTAAGGCCAGAAGGATCCCACGGTTTTTAGCGGTCGGTCACTGGTCAATGTGTCAACGCCACCTGCAAGCACGGGCCAACGACCCACGCCTTCGCCAAAATCACCATGGCAGGCCGCGCATTTTTCCTCGAATATCCCTTCGCCGTTTGCCACAGTTCCGGAACCCTCGGGTAACCCGAGGCCATCAGGGCGGATGTCGATGTCCCATGCGGCGACCTCTTCAGGTGTGGCGGAGCGTCCAACTTCACCCGCGATTGCGGGGGCAGAAATGAATATGAGTATTAACGCGGCGTTAAGAAATTTCGACATTTTCCACCACCCCGTCACTTTCCACAGACCAAGTCTGGATACCGTTGTTGTGATAGTTCGAAACCTCGCCCCGAATACTACGCAGCGCGTCTTTCGTCGGCTGAACATACCCCGTTGTGTCATGGGCGCGCGATTGCAACAGCAGCGGCTTACCATCCCAATCAAATTCGAAATAGAAACGATGCAAGGATTTATCGAGGCTTGGCCCATCGACCCGCGCAGCGTGCCAATTCACGCCGCCGTCAATCGTCACATCGACACGCGGAATGACCCCTTGACCGGACCACGCCAGCCCCGTGATTATGGTCGGCCCCTTACCATGCAAGATCGGCGCTTGGGGGGAGGGTTCGGTGATTACCGATTTTGCGTCCATCATCCAAGTAAAGCGCCGTGAATTTCCGCTGGCGAGCAAGTCGGTATACCGCGCCGTTTCCTCGCGGTGATGCCACGGTTGGTCACCAACCTCCAACCTGCGAAGCCATTTGATCCACATGTTGCCTTCCCAGCCCGGAACAACCAGACGGACGGGGTAACCTTGTTCGGCACGCAACGCCTCGCCGTTCATTTTGAAGGCGATCATGCAATCATCCAGTGCCTTTTCCAGCGGGATTGAGCGGCTAAGGCCTGCCGCATCAGCGCCTTCTGCCAACACCCATTTTCCAGCGGTTTTCACACCGGCTGCGGCCAAAACATCCCGCAGCATTACGCCAGTATACATGACGTTGTGAATCATTCCGTGTGTGAACTGCACGCCGTTTAGTTGCGGCCCACGCCATTCCATGCCGGAATTTGCGGTGCATTCAAGGAAATACACTTTGTTGTGGCGCGGAAAACGCATTAAATCTTGCAAGGTGAAAACCATTGGTTGGTCCACCAAGCCATTAATCATAAGGCGGTAATCAGCAGGGTTGATTTCAGCAACGCCACTATGATGGCGCTCGAACGCTAGACCGTTGGGCGTGATTATTCCGTCAAGTTGATGCAGCGGCGTGAAGTTGATCGAGGACGTGTCCTCTGCCGTCAACCAAGGCACACTTTTACGCAAAACATGCGCTTCATGCGGGGAGGGCAGGCCATAACCGCGCTCGTCCACCCCTTTACCCAATTCTTGCGCCCAAGGTTGCACCTCGGTGATGATCGGGTCACTTGCCCCCGCGCGCGCACCGCTGGCCGCCACGCTGGCAGCAAGGCTTGTTGCCAGAAATTTGCGGCGCGAAGGGCCGAATTTATTGCTCATCTAACCCTCCGCATCCAATTATGCTCCGCTTACTTTGACCGATTGGTTCGGATCTACCGTAACGGTTCCCTTGCGTTTGATGTAGCTTTCCATCACATCCCAGATCGCAGGCCCTTCGGTACCTTCGTTCACGGATGCCCAGCCAGCGACAACGTAAGTTTTTGACGGTTCGACTTGCTCGCCTGTGTTGAGCATGGTCATATTTGTAATCCGATCGCCTTGCTTTTTTGTAACGTCGATGGAATAGCCCATGCCGCCCACGCGCACCATATCTCCGCCTTGTTGGTAATATGGGTCGGGATTGAATAGGTTATCTGCGACATCCTCCATGATCGTGTGAATAAGCTCGCCGGTCATTTCGGTGCGGTATGCCGCTGGATAGCTCATGCCTGTCGCATTAAAAATATCCTCGCGGGTGATGTCATTACCTGGCAGCAAGGATGGCCCCCAACGGAAACCGGGGGACAGTGCAATGTCCGCTTCGCGCTCTTCAATCAGGGCGTTACAAATCAGATCATCCCATGTGCCGTTGAAATTACCACGGCGATAAAGAAGGCTGTCGGTCTTGCCTATTACTTCGCTTAGCTGGTCCTCAAAGGGGGCGCGCTGTGCGTCGATCAGCTTAGCAATCATCGGATCGGCTTGAATAACATCGGAGAAGATCGGGATAAGTTTGTGGTTGAAACCTTTGACCTCGCCGTCGCGTACATCCAAATCAAGACGGGTTACGAACTTACCGTTCGAACCCGACGCTATTAGCATGGTGTTATTGACCAAGACGGGTTCAGGTAGCGCGTCGTGTGTGTGTCCCGTCAGGATCACGTCGATCCCGTCAACGCGGCCAGCAAGTTTTCGGTCAACATCAAAACCATTGTGCGATAGTAGAACCACCAACTCGGCGCCCAGACCGCGCACTTCGGTCACCAGTTCGGCCATGTTGTCTTCGCGCACACCAAAACTGAGGCCCGGGAACATCCAGCCCGGATTGGCAATGGGCATATAGGGGAAGGCTTGACCGATAACTGCGATTTTCACGCCGCCACGTTCAAACATTTTGTAAGGCTCGTAGGCGCGTTCATCCCATTCGGTATCGAAAATATTGGCTCCAAGGAACGGGAAATTCAGATCGTTGTCGACAATTTCTGTGACCCGATCAATGCCCAGTGTGAACTCCCAGTGCGAGGTCATCGCATCAGGTTTAAGCGCGTTCATCACGTTAACCATATCTTGACCATTGGTCATTTGCGCAGTGTAGGAACCTTGCCACGTGTCCCCGCCATCCAGCAACAACGCGTCAGGGCGCGCGGCGCGGATGGAGTTGATAACAGTGGCAACACGGTCAATCCCGCCCATCTTACCATAACCTTTGGCTAGTGACGTGAAGTCGTCATAGGTCAATGCATAAGCTTCGCGCGTGCCGGCCTCCATGTTGAAGAGGTTCAGGAAATCCTTGCCGGTAACATGTGGTGGCAACCCGTCAACCGCACCCATGCCAAGATTGATCTCAGGCTCGCGGAAATAGACAGGTTTTAGCTGTGCGTGAATGTCGGTTATGTGGATCAGTGTGACATTACCGACCGTATCAAAATCGAGCAGCTGATTTTGTGTAAGCGTTTGCTGTGCGGCCAGTTTGGACCAGTTGCCAACGCCAGAAGCACCAACAATTGCAGAAGCGGCCACTGAGGCTTGAAGAAAGTCACGGCGGGAAATCATAAGTAGTCTCCAGGTTTTTGGGTAAGAATGAGTAAGCTTAATAAAAGCTGACCGACACTAACCCCGAAACGAACAGGATGTTAGGCCCCGAAATTAATCGGGGCCAGACTGGTTAGTTGCGTACCGATGGTCCTTCAACCGATAGGCCGTTTCCGCGTGAAGCTACATACAGCTCCAGTGCGTGAAATTCCGGGCCACCTGGTTTGTAGGTCTCGGCTTTGGTGTCACGAACACACCCTTTGAAACGCGCGTGAATGCCGTTAAGCTTCGCATTTTTCAAACGATACGTCGGGAAACCGTTGATCTGGCCTTGCGAAAGGTGATCAGCACGGATGCGCAGGCCTGCACTTTGCTCGTGACAAGAGGCACAGGAAAGCTCGAGAACACCAGTTCGGGTGTAATACAGTTCTTTACCTGCTTCCCAGAACGGTGCTGCCGGACCATCTATGGCTACATTCATTGGCATGCCGCGAGACTGAACGGAAATCAGAGCTGACATGTTGGTCATCGGGCCACTTGTGTAACCCCATGGCTCGACATTTTGACGCTCTGTGCGACAATTATTAATGTAGTCTTCAAGTGTCCAAAGATCAGCGGCTTCTTCGTTGTATTTTGGCATGACGGTGCGAACACCTACCATGCTGGATACATTTCCGTGACAAGTAGCGCAGGATTTTTGCTCAGGTCCCTGAACCGTATCCCACGCTTCTTGAGCGGCATCAACACCGAGCATGCCGGAGTTGTCGAAGTCATCCATTTGTAGAGCTTGCGTTTCGTCTGTACGAAAATTCCAGCCGGAAATGATTTCATCGATACCATCTATATACGACGGAGCTGCCGTACGAGTAACCATTTCGATTTCACCATTAACAACAAGCTTATCGTTGTCTTGGGCAGTGGCAATTGACGCCAACCCAAAAGCAACCGTAGCGGTTGCGGCTATTTGCACAAAGCGATGCAGGTTTGAGATTTTCATTATTTTTAGTCCTCCCCAGTTCTGCATGAATTAAGATACAGCGATTGATTTCGTGTCCGTATAAATAGAACCGTCATCGTCTAGCCACGTGAATGTAAATTCACCGGACTCAGGGACAGTAGCTTCGAACTGAAAATACGGGTTTGTTGAAATCGCGCCGTGAAGCTCAGCACTCATCACATTTTGACCATTAAAATCACATGTGAATGTGTTGATAATGGATCTCGGAATTTTATTTCCGTCGCTGTCTTTGCGTTGGCCTGATTCCATTTTGTGACTGATCAGCGTCTTGATGGTGATTACATCACCAGCTGCAGCTGTCTTTGGAACTTTAACGCGGGGTTTTACACCTACTGCCATTGTTTATTCTCCTAATGCTTAGCCGCCGCAGCCGCCGATTGTAACTTTTACGGTGCTTACTGCTCGAGCAAAGCTGCCGTCAGCCATTTTTGCGATAGCAATTACGTCCTGCGTACCGGCAAGGCGGATACGTGTGGATGCAAATTGCGAGCCGGAAAGTGGGCCGAAGTTAAATGCGCAAACATCCGGGTTAGGGTTGCCAGCTGCGATGATGATGATTGATACTGCGCCCGGTGCCGAAACAGAAACTGGAACAGTATTTCCGTTTTCCGCGATTTCCGGTGCCGTTAGCTCAATGCCACCTTCAGATGTTGCTGCGCCGCCTGTAAAGGCAGCTTCCGCATCATCCGAGAGTGCGGCAAATGCCTGGATCGGTAGTAGAACGGCTGTCGCAGCTCCTGCACCAATGACCAAAGCGTCACGTCTCGTAAAATTCATTATTGTCTCCCTAGATTTGCCTAGTTGACCCGAATACGGGTTCTTATTCTTTGATTGTCATCAAAAACGCGACTACATCTTCGATTTGCTGAGCCGTCAGAATGGATGGTGGGTTTGGTACAGCCTTGCCCTTGAAATCACCCGGACGAATGAAGCCAGTTGTCTTGTACATTGCAGGCATAAGACTTTCGTCAAAAGTCATTTTTGCATTCGCAACGATGCCGCGAAGTTCTTCTTCATTCCAACGATCACCAACACCATCAAGAGGTGGGCCGATTTCACCATGGAAAGCTGCGTAGTCCAGCACGCTTACCTGATGGCAGGCAATACAGTTGCCAAGTGATTTGGTAACCATAACCTTTTCGCCATTGGCAGCATCGCCAGCAACGCCCGTAAGCGAAGCAGCTACACCACCGTAATCGTCAAATGCAACGTCGCCTGGGGCGACGATATCGGCTGACGCCATAGCGGCAAATGCGGCTGTGGCTCCAATTATAAGAAACGCTGTGCGCTTCATGCAGTATCCTCCCTTTGATTACCTTGTCATTTTGATTCTTGACTTTGGTCAGGAAAAGATAGCGTTCACAAAGTCGTTACGCAACAATAAATTCAAATAAGTGAATATTAGTTAATTATATTTCTCTAATATAAGCAGGTACTTATATAAAGTTTCGCACTAGTTTCCATCGCGTTCGGCGATAATTCGGGCAACATATTTCTGAAAATGCTCGTCGCCCTCATTCCCCTTTTCAAGGATGTATTGGAACATACTAAGCGTCGTAAACTTTCCAAACGCGCCCGGCATGGTCATCACGGCGGCCTGACCTGCGTTCATGCCCTCGGGCGGAAGTTCGTCGTCAAAAAACATCATCGTCGGGGTGAAAACAATGTTCCACTTGGAGATCATTTCTTTCTCCGACAATGTCTCGCCATCAAAATCTGTGATCTCGACATCGCCAAACATATTCATCTGCACGACGAAGTAGTTATCTTCGATCATCGCTTTGATTTCGGGGTCTGGAAATACCTGCTCGTGCATCTTGGTGCAATAGATGCACCCGCGTTGCTCGATGATAATCATAAAACGTTTACCCTCGGCATTCGCTTCTTCCAGATCCTCGGCCATGTCGCGGAAAGTGTCGCGCATCCAGTGGGTTTTGTGGAGGCCATCATCCCCGACATAGTAGTCTTCACCCGCCAAGGCAGGCGTTACAGCAAGGGCGCATAGAATTACGAGTTTCTTAAGCATAACAATACCTTTTTGGGATTAACCATAGATGAACAGGGAGGGGAACTTTTCGAGCATGAACTGCGCGATATATAAAACGCCGCCGGTCACGATCAGAATTGCGAATAAGATAAGGAAGGCCCCCATCACTTTTTCGATGTGCCCCATGTACTTGCGATTACGTTGTACCCAGCGCAGGAATGGGCCAGAGAACACCGCTGCCAGAACGAACGGTACGGTCATGAATACGCCATATACGAATAACAACCCCGCGCCATGCGTTAGGCTACCGCTTTGCGATGCCATATACAGGATCGCTGCCAACGCAGGGCCAACACAAGGTGTCCAACCGAACCCGAAGGCCAGTCCGATCAGATAAGACCCTACATAACTGGCGGGCTTAATGCCCGAAGAATCAATGCGGGCTTCGCGATAAAGAAACGAGATTTTGAAGATTCCAAGAAAGTGCAAGCCAAAGGCGAACAAGATCGCACCAGCCACCCAGGTCAGCTCATCCTGATAACTTCTAAATGCGCTGCCCAAGGAAGTTGCGATTAATCCAAGCAGAACGAAGATTGTAACCACACCTGCAGCGAAGAGTACCGACGATAAAATAAGGCGGCGTTTGGCCCCCGCGGCGATTTCCTGTTCCTCGTTCAACTCTTGAATTGAAAGGCCTGCCATATAGCACAAATAGAACGGTACAACCGGCAATATGCACGGTGAAAGGAACGACAGAAGGCCCGCAATTGCGGCACCCATGTAACTAACGTCAAACTCCATCCCTTGTTTTCCTTGCTTTTATGGTACTATTTCCAATAATCATATTGCTATATAAAGATGTGTAAAGACAATTTTCTACGAGGATCAAGATGCGCAACTTAAAAGTGATTATATTATTACTTATCACCACACTTGCTTTACCTGCCTTTGCCGAGGTTCGCTTGGTGATGGTCGAGGAGGAGGGCTGCCCATGGTGCGCGCGTTGGAATGCCGAGGTTGGTGATGTATACGCAAACACCCAAGAAGGTCAGATAGCCCCGCTTTTGCGCCATGATATTCGCTTGCCCGCACCGGAGGGCGTTACCTTTTCAAGTCCGCCACAATATACGCCGACGTTTATATTACTTGTCGACGGCATAGAGGTTAATCGTATAGAAGGTTACCCAGGGGAGGCGTTCTTTTGGGGACTCCTTGGTCTGATGTTGGCAGATTTGCCTGAATCCACGGGGGGGGCCTCGGGGTCATAATAAAAAGGAGTGGGCGATGTCACTGCCCAAAATAACACCGGATATGACCGACGAAGCCATTGATGAAGTGCTGAAAAGCGCCAAGTCGGCGACTGATTTCATGAAGGCTTTGGCTCACGAAGGTCGATTGATGATTTTGTGTCATCTGGTGACGGGTGAGAAATCCGTGACGGAACTTGAAAACCTGCTTTCCTCACGTCAAGCCGCCGTTAGCCAACAATTGGCCCGCCTTCGGCTTGAGGGTCTGGTGAATTCGCGCCGTGACGGAAAAACCATCTATTATTCCCTTGGCGACCGCAAAGCCGCCCAAATGATCGAATTGGTCTATGACATGTTTTGTACGTTCGATCCGGATCAGGAAAACGTCAGCTAATGGAGTTTATGGGCGATAACCACTGGGCCGCCCTCGCAGGTTTGTTTGCAGGCGGCGCGCTGGGGTTATCCTCGTCCATTGGTCGTTTCTGCACTTTGGGCGCAATCGAAGATGCCCTTTACGGTGACGACTATTCCAGATTACGGATGTGGGCATTGGCCCTCGCCGTCGGAATCGCCAGCATGTTCACGCTGGAGGCTTTCGGCGCGGTCGATTTTTCCCACACAATATACTATTCCTTAAAATGGAACCCGATTGCCAGCATTGTTGGCGGGTTGATGTTCGGTTGGGGTATGGCCTTGGCCGGAAACTGCGGGTTTGGTGCGCTGTCACGGATGGCAGGCGGGGATTTACGCAGTTTTGTCGTGGCTGTCATCATGGCAATCTCGGCTTACATGGCCATCGGCGGCCCGACAGCCGTGGTTCGCGATTGGCTGTTCCCGCAAGAACTTTATGAAGGGAACCCTCAAGGCATAGCCCACATGGTTGGCCGTTGGTTTGACGCGGGCCCGTTGGTTCCAGCCCTGATATTCGCCGCCACCTGTGCAGTATGGGCATTTTCAGGCAAAAAATTCCGAACCTCGCGCACGCATATCATCTGGTCTGTTGTTGTGGGCTTTGCCGTAGCCTTCGGCTTTTGGGCCACAAACTGGATTGGCGTTAATGGTTTTGACGAAATCACTGTTGAGTCCGTCTCCTATTCCGCACCGTTGGGCGAAACGCTTGTCTACTTAATGACATGGTCCGGTGCGACGATGAACTTCGGCATCGGCTCCGTCACAGGCGTTCTGGTTGGCTCTTTCATTGGCACACGGATCAAAGGGCGCTTCCGCTGGGAAGCCTGCGATGACCCACGCGAGCTGGGGCGCTCCGTTTTTGGGGCGTTCATTATGGGAACGGGTGGCGTTATCGCGTTGGGCTGTTCCATCGGGCAGGGGTTATCGGGTTTCTCGGTGCTGGCCTACAGCGCGCCTGTCGTGCTTGGCTCGATATTTATCGGTGCAAATCTGGGGTTGCGCTACCTGATTCACGGGTTCCACAAAGTCTGAATTCCAGATGCGACTATTTTAGTCAGGCACTTTTCTCAAAAATTGCAACGCGGGCTTTGAATTTTGCACCGTTAGCGGCTAGATATAACCCATCTGACCCTTCCTCCCATCAGGACTAAGGAATAACACTATGAAAATCGGAGCTCCCAAAGAGATCTTCGAGGGCGAAAATCGGGTTGCCCTTACCCCGCAATCAGCGCTTCAGCTTCAAAAGCTGGGCTATGAATGCGTTATCGAAACCGGAGCAGGCGCCGCCGCGCGTTTCTCTGATCAGGACTATAAAGACGCCGGCGTTACGGTTGTGAAAACCGGCGCGGCCCTCTGGAAAGCCTGCGATTTCATAATCAAAGTGCGCGCCCCTGAAGAGGTCGAGGTCAAGCGTTTTCGTGAAGGCCAAACGCTGATTTCTTTCATTTGGCCGGCGCAAAGCGAAGACCTGCTGGAAAAACTGCGCGCAAAAGGCGTAACGGCAATTGCGATGGATATGATTCCACGTATCTCCCGCGCCCAGAAAATGGATGCTCTGTCCTCCATGGCGAACATCGGTGGCTACCGCGCCGTGATCGAGGCGTCGAACAACTTTGGCCGTTTCTTTACCGGCCAGATCACGGCGGCGGGTAAGGTTCCCCCTGCAACTGTTCTGGTGATCGGCGCTGGTGTTGCTGGTTTGGCTGCCATCGGTGCGGCCCAGTCCATGGGCGCGATTGTTCGTGCTTTCGATGTACGCCCAGAAGTGGCTGAACAAATCGAATCTATGGGCGGCGAATTTCTGTTCCTCGACTTTGATGACAATCAAGATGGTGCTGCAACAGGTGGCTACGCCGCCGTTTCTTCACCAGAGTTCCGCGAAAAGCAGCTTGAATTGTTCCGCGCACAAGCATCCGAGGTGGACATCGTAATCACCACCGCCCTGATCCCGGGCCGTGATGCACCAAAGTTGTGGTTGGAAGACATGGTTATGTCCATGAAAGCCGGATCGGTCATCGTTGACCTTGCGGCTGAACGTGGCGGTAACTGTGATCTGACTGTTCCTGACGAAAAGATCGAAACCAAAAACGGAGTGACCATCATCGGCTACACCGATCTGTCAAGCCGCATGGCTACGCAATCCTCCACACTCTATTCCACCAACATCCGTCATATGATGGACGACCTGACACCAGAAAACGACGGCGTTCCGGTTCACAACATGGAAGACGACGTGATCCGCAGCGCAACCGTTACACATGGTGGCGAAATCACCTTCCCGCCACCACCACTCAAGGTACAGGCGATTGCGGCGGCTAAACCAAAAGCGCCTGAAAAGACCCCTGAAGAGATCAAAGCCGAAGAAATTGCAGCAACTAAAGCCGCAGGCCTGAAACAGACCGGCATGTTGGTCATCGGTGGGTTGCTGATGTTGCTGATCGGGGCCTACGCACCTGCCAGCTTCATGCAGCACTTCATCGTGTTTGTGCTGTCGATCTTCATCGGTTTCCAAGTTATCTGGAATGTCAGTCACGCGCTGCACACACCGCTTATGGCGATCACCAACGCGATTTCCTCAGTGGTTATCCTCGGCGCACTACTACAAATCAGCGCTGGCGGAGGGTTCCTTGTCGGTCTCCTCGCCTCAATTTCCGTTCTTATAGCATCGATCAACATCGTGGGTGGCTTCGTCGTTACCCGCCGCATGTTGGCCATGTTCCAGAAAAGCTAAGGGAGGCTGATTATGAGTATTGGTCTAGTAACTGCTGGATATATCGCAGCTTCCGTTCTGTTCATTCTGGCCCTTGGCGGGCTGTCTGACCAAGAAAAAGCAAAACGCGCCGTGTGGTACGGTATCATCGGTATGGCAATCGCCGTTATCGTAACGGTGTTTGGCCCCGGCGTTCAATCCATCTGGCTGCTGTCGATTATGATCGCTATCGGCGCTGTAATCGGTACGGTCGTGGCGCAAAGGGTCGAAATGGTCGGCATGCCGCAACTGGTTGCCGCATTGCACAGCTTCGTCGGTCTTGCGGCGGTGTTTATCGGTATCAACTCGATACTACACGCCCCCGTTGGCTTGACCCACGCCGAAGAGGTTATCCACGAGGTCGAGGTGTTCCTCGGCGTATTCATCGGCGCGATCACCTTCACAGGTTCCATCATCGCTTATGGCAAATTGGCGGGTAAAATCGACGGCAAAGCCCTGATCCTGCCCGGTCGCCACCTAATGAACATCGCGGGTTTGCTGTTGTCCGTAATCCTGATGCTGATGTTCCTGAACGGCGCCGGCATCTGGACGCTGCTACTGATGATGCTCATAGCCTTCGCAATCGGCGGGCATCTGGTTATGGCTATTGGTGGCGCGGATATGCCCGTCGTGGTTTCCATGCTGAACAGCTATTCCGGTTGGGCCGCGGCAGCGACGGGCTTCATGCTTGGCAACGACCTGCTGATCGTGGTCGGCGCGCTTGTTGGTTCGTCTGGTGCAATCCTTTCCTACATCATGTGCGTGGCGATGAACCGTAAGTTCCTCGCCGTGATCCTTGGTGGTTTCGGTGGCCCATCCGGCCCCGCGATGGAGATTGAAGGCGAGCAGATCGCCATTGACGCCGACGGCGTCGCTGCGGCCCTGCAAGAAGCTGACAGTGTTATCATCGTGCCCGGTTACGGTATGGCTGTGGCGCAAGCTCAGCATCCGATCTCTGAATTGGTCAAACGTCTACGCGCCAAAGGCAAGACCGTGCGGTTCGGCATCCACCCCGTAGCGGGCCGCCTTCCAGGCCACATGAATGTGCTGCTGGCCGAAGCCAAAGTTCCCTACGACATCGTGATGGAGATGGACGAAATCAACGACGATTTCCCCGAAACCGACGTGGTGATCGTGGTCGGCTCCAACGACATCGTAAACCCTGCGGCGCAAGAAGACCCGAACTCCCCAATCGCGGGGATGCCGGTTCTGGAAGTCTGGAAAGCGAAACATGTGTTCGTATCCAAACGGGGGCAGGGTACTGGCTATTCCGGGATCGAGAACCCGCTGTTCTTCAAAGAGAACACGCGCATGTTCTACGGCGATGCTAAAGCCTCGGTTGATAATCTGCTGAAGCTGATCGACTAACAAACAGACACGAAAAAGGGCCGGAAATGATCCGGGGGGATAGTGATATCCGCCAATAAATACATTGGACCACAAAATGAGGCCCGCACTTTCCAGTGTGGGCCTTAGTCTTTCTTATAATCGATCTATTTCAGTATGCCAAAAGTAAGCACCTAGTCGCGATTCCTTAGAAGTCCGCTTCGAGCCTATTCTGTTGAAAAACTCCACTTGATTTGGGTGCGTTTGGCTGATTCAATCTCCTTATTGATATAGGAGATTGCTACGATGTTGGGACCGAAGCAAGAAGCGTAAGGCGCATTGTTTTATGATTTTGCGACTGAGGATCATGTCCCTCTCGATCACGTCTTGCGAGCAATTGATGGCGTAATCGACTTATCTGCTGTTCGCCAACATCTGTCTGAGTTTTATAGCATGACTAGCCGCCCTTCGGTTGATCCGGAACTAATGATGCGCATGTTGTTAGTCGGATATATCATGGGCATCCGGTCCGAACGACGGCTGTGTGATGAGGTTCATCTCAATCTTGCATATCGCTGGTTTTGCAAGCTGGACCTGACGGACCCTATCCTCGATCATTCAACCTTTTCAAAGAACCGCCACGGAAGGTTTCGCGACAGCGATATGCTCCGGCACGTATTTGAAGCGGTGGTTGCACAATGCATCGACGCTGGATTGGCGAGCGGCCAGCGTTATGCGGCTGACGCGAGCATTATTGCTGCCGATGCCAATCGCCAGAACTCCACGCCGAAGGCAGACTGGAACCCTGAAGTGATTGATCCCGTCGACGCTCCCCGTGCGGTTCGGGAATATCTGGAAACACTTGATGACGCCGCTTTTGGTGCAGCCAGCCCCGTTGTACCCAAGTTTATCTCACACTCGGATCCGGCATCCCAATGGACCGGTGCGCGTGGCGGACCTGCGTACTTTGCTTATTCTACGAACGATCAGAAACGTTTGCGCCAACATGGCTTCAAAGCATCCATGAGTGGCAAAGGTAACTGCTACGATAACGCTGTCGTCGAGGCGTTCTTCAAGACCATCACTTACGATGATTGCTACGCATTCACCTATCGTGCAGCGCAAGGCCGAACTGATCTGGCGGCATCCGTGGCATACTCGTCGCGCTGCTGAACTGGCGATATTCGAATATATCAACGGTTTCTATAACCCGCGCCGTAAACACTCGGCATTAGGCTGGAAAAGGCCCTTGGCTTTTGAAAGGATAGCCGCTTAAATGAGTTCATGGAGCGGCACTAAAGCGCGACAGGTCCAGATTAACTTCCGCCACTACTTAACATCCAATTTTTTAGTTATGCCCATAAGAAAGTCTAAGGCCTGCACGTTAAGATGCAGGCCTCATTTTGTGGATCAATGTATTTATTGGTGGATATCACTATCCCCCCCCGGAGATGATCCGGCCCTTTTTACATCGTGCTTAAGTAATTATGGACGAATAATCGTCCATCCTTCTTCATTCAGTTTCATCAATTCCACCACACCTGCATGCACCACTTCAGCATATTCGCTGATCGGCGGAGGTGTCCCTTCCTTTCTTGTCATGCCCGCGATGGTGTTGCCACATGCCGCGAAAGTTACGTTCGGCATGCTTTGACCAAAGCTGGTGATGCGTTCTAGAACGGGGGATGTGTCCGTCCGAAACATGTGTAGCCCTGCGTTAAAGGCCACAATTCGGATTTCGACTTCCTCGCCAATGCTCTCGTAATACTTGGTAACGTTGGCCGCAACATTCAGTACCGTTGTCATCTTCTGTGGATTGTTGTCACTAATTTGCAGCGCCAGATAGTGAACGCCATCCTCTTGTGCCTTCACTGGCGTCACGGCCACCAACATCATTGTCAGTACGGCTGCGACGGTTTTTATCATATTTTTCATTGTTTTCTCCCTCGGTAGAATTTCATGCTAACAACGGAGTATATATATGTGAAGTTTTTTATTTCACACAATAAAAGCGTTAAATATGAGGGCGCGTCATAAATCACTAAAGTACTAGGTAATATTGAACCTATTTTGCGGTGAGAAAATTGCACTAGGCGGGGAAATGTGATGCATAGCTGCTATTCCGGCGGTAAAATCGCCAGTTTATATAGATGCCAAGTCGAGTGACCAAGCACGGGTAGCACAACAATTAGCCCGACAAACATCGGGATCATCGCAAGCATCAACAAAACCCCAACGATCAACCCCCAAGTCAGCATTACCGCCAAATTGTTCAGCACCAAGCTGACACTTGTGATCATGGAGGTCACCACATCGATCTCTCGATCCACAAGTAACGGGATGCCGACAACCGTGATAGAGAACAGCACGAAAGACAGCCCGCCTCCAACCACAGTGCCCATAAGTAGCATCGTGATACCTTCTTTCGTCAGTAATATATCGGTGGAGGTCATGACGTTGGTTAAAGGTTTAAGACCAAAAGACAGTGCAAAAACCAGATGTGCCATGTAGACCCAGATAAGGAATATGAACAGCACTACAAAAGCGATCGAAGGGATTTGCCTTTTGCGTTCCGCATAAATCGCCTGCAATACCGACAGCCAGCTTACGGTTTCACCACGCTCAATCAGGCGGCTGACCTCGTACATGCCCACGGCGACAAACGGGCCGATCAGGGGGAACCCTGCGGCCAACGGTACAATCGATATATCAGATTGCCACACCACGAATTGCAAATACAGAACGACTCCGAGCGCGGCAAAAATTGCCCCAAATACAATTCCGTAAACTGGCGCTTTGCGAAAGTCGGACAATCCTTTTCCGAAGGCAACCTTTAGATCCGAAAAGTCCAGTTCTGCTATTTCCGGCATAGGTGTTGTGTCTGTTGTGTCTGTCATTTTTTGTCCCCTTTTGATGTTTTATTCAAATCATGCGACATAGTGACACCCTAATCAAGGAAAACCCGAAGGATTCCCGAAACTTGTTTTACAAATCACCTTGTTGATTGACAGATGGGGGAATCACAAACTACACTTTAGTCGTGTGAAAAGAGGTTGCGCAAAGTAGCGCTTAAGGGAGAATTGTAATCAGAGTCCGTATCCGAACACTACTATTGTCTATTGTTTTTATGTCCACATTGGGTGTTCCAGCCCAGGCACAAGTGGATATTGAAGATGGCGCGAAGATGTTTCGGCGCTGTTTTTCCTGCCATATGGTTGGCGAGGGTGCATTCAACCGCACCGGCCCACACCTAGATGATCTGTTCGGTCGCGTTGCTGGTTCAATTGAAGGTTTCAGTTATTCCCAGGACATGTTGCGCGCAGGCGCGGGGGGACTGGTTTGGGATGTCGATAATCTGGATGCATTCATCGAAAACCCCAAAGAGCTAATCTCGCGTACAAAAATGCGTTTCAAGGGCATCAAAGATCCCGTGGATCGGGCAAACCTGATGGCCTACTTGCGCCAGTTCTCGGATAATCCCGCGAACATCCCCGAGGCCGAGCCAACATTGCATGCCCGCGACCCCGACGTGGATCCAACCATTCTGGCAATCCAGGGCGATCCAGAATACGGCGCGTATCTGTCGGGCGAATGTGCAACGTGCCACCAGATAGACGGGGGCGAAGATGGTATTCCTTCAATTGTCGGCTGGATGGCTGAGGATTTTGTCACCGCCCTTCAAGCCTACAAGTCCGAGCATCGCAATCACCCCGTGATGCAACTTATGGCAAAGCGCTTGTCGAACGAGGAAATCGCGGCACTTGCCGCCTATTTCGAAGCACTTGAATAATCAACCAACCAAGGGAGAAGTAATATGAAATTGGATAGACGTGGATTTATTGGCGCAGGCGTGGCAACTGCCGCGACCCTAAGCGCACCGATGGTAATGGGGGCTGCACACGGCAAACCCAAAGTCGTTGTTATCGGCGGCGGGGCAGGCGGGGCAACCGCTGCGCGCTATATCGCCAAGGACAGCGCGGGATCAATTGATGTGACATTGATTGAACCAACGCGCACCTACTACACTTGCTTCTTCTCGAACCTCTACATCGGCGGTTTCCGCGATTTTGCTTCCATCGGCCACAGCTATGGCACATTGGCAGCAGAATACGGCATTAACGTTGTGCATGACTGGGCCATCGGCGTTGATCGGGATGCAAAAACGGTGACGTTGGCGGGTGGCTCCAAAGTGCCATACGACAGCTTGGTGATTTCACCGGGCATTGATTTTATTGAAGGGTCCGTTCCGGGCTGGGATATCAGCTCGCAAAACGCGATGCCCCACGCCTATAAGGCTGGTTCGCAAACGCAATTGCTAAAAGCGCAAGTGGAATCCATGTCCGCTGGTGGCACCTTCGCAATGGTTGCCCCACCCAACCCTTATCGTTGCCCGCCTGGCCCATACGAGCGTGTCTCGATGGTTGCGCACCTGATGAAACAGATCAACCCGACCGGCAAAATCCTGATCCTTGATCCCAAGCCAAAATTCTCTAAACAAGGCTTGTTTGAAGAAGGTTGGAGCAAGCACTACGGCGGTATAATTGAGCAGATCGGACCTGATTTTGGCGGCGCCAACATCGAGGTGCGCCCCGGTTCCATGGAAGTCATCATCGACGGCGAGGTCGAAAAAGTTGACGTTTGCAATGTTATACCGGCCCAGAAAGCTGGTCGCATCGCTGAAATTGCAGGCGTAACCGAAGGCAACTGGGCGCCTGTCCACGCGGCTGATATGCGTTCGAAACTGGATGACAACATCTATGTGCTTGGCGATTCAAGCTCGCAGGGTGACATGCCAAAATCCGGTTTCTCGGCCAACAGTCAAGCCAAGGTTTGTGCGATGGCCATTCGCGGTAAGTTGACCGGAAGCTCGGTCTTTCCGGCGCGTTTCTCCAACACGTGTTGGTCATTGATTGAAACCAACGACGGCATCAAGGTTGGCGCGTCTTACGAGGCAACGGACGCCAAAATCGCCAAAACGTCGGGGTTTGTTTCCCAGGCAGGCGAAAACGATGCGTTGCGTAAACAAACCTACGAGGAATCGGTTGGTTGGTACGCAGGTATCACCGCTGACATGTTCGGCTAAGCGCTGATGAAACGAAGAAGGGGAGAGCCGCGGCTCTCCCCTTTATTTTAATTTGCCGCCGCGCGGCCACCGGATTTACCGCGATTTGGCCGCCGACGTTTTTGGTTGGTATGCCCCGCAGGATTCCCGCCACCCGGTCGCCCGCCTGGACGACCACCGCCACCACCGCCACCACGTTTTTTACCTTGCCAGCCTTGCGACTTGGCTTTCGGTTTAGGGTCAGGGCCGTCACGCTCGATCAACTTGCGTTTAAGGATTTTCTCCACGGCGGCCAGTTTCTTCAACTCGTCCGGCGCACATAGCGTGATGGAAACGCCTGACGCCCCGTTTCGCCCTGTCCGCCCGATACGGTGAACATAGTTTTCCGCCTCATCCGGCAGATCAAAGTTGATAACGTGCGTAATGCCCGGCACATCAATGCCACGTGCAACGATATCCGTCGCTACCAAAACATTAACAAAACCGTTCTTGAACTTGCCAAGCGCCTTTTGACGTGCGTTCTGAGCTTTGTTGCCGTGAATAACCTCGGCTTCAATCCCGTCTGTAATTAGGTTTTTCGCTACCTTGTCAGCACCGCGTTTGGTACGCGCAAACACGATCGTACGCTTTACTTCGGGGTCAGACAAAATTTCCAACAAGCGGCCGCGCTTATAGGGGCCAGTAATCAGCTCGGCACGTTGCTCCACCTTAGGAGCGGCAGAAACCAGTGGCGTTACTTCGACTTTAACCGGATTCTTCAGAAAGCTTTCAGCCAACCCGCGCACTTCTTTGGGCATAGTGGCCGAGAACAACGCCGATTGGCGGCGTGGGTGCAAGCGGCTCAAAATACGTTTCACGGGCTGTACGAACCCCATGTCCAGCATACGGTCGGCTTCGTCCAAAACCACAAACCGCACTTCATCAAGGCGGATTTTCTTGTCGTTCATCAAATCTTCAAGCCGCCCCGGTGTGGCAATAACCACATCAACGCCGCGGGCAATCTTCTTGATCTGGCCGGCGCGCGAAACGCCACCAAGCACCAGACAAGTTGTCAGACCAGCACCGCCGGAGAACTGTTTGAAGTTGTCCTCAATCTGCACCGCAAGCTCGCGTGTGGGGGCCAGCACCAAAGCGCGGCAGCTTTTAGGGGCAGGGCGGCCTTGCATGTTCATAATATGGTGCAAGATCGGCAGGCCAAACGCGGCGGTTTTACCCGTTCCGGTTTGCGCCACACCCAGAATATCACGACCATCAAGCTGTGCTTTGATGGATTGTTGTTGGATTGGTGTCGGTGTTGTGAAACCCGAACGCTCCAGCGCGTTCAATAGGCTTTGGTCCAGGCCGAAGCTCTGGAAAGTATTGTCAGTCAAAATGTATCCCTCGGGGCTGTGTCAATGCCTCAAGATGCTGATTGCTTCGGGGGGACTGACGTGAAGATGTGCATATGAGGGGTAGGGGCAGATAAATCAACCCCCTTACTGCCGCCGCGTTGGGTGATCATCCCCCAACAAGCGCTGGATATACCTTTCGCGGTCTTTTTGCGACATCTTTTCGATTTGTTCAATAACAGATTCATGACCTGCCGCCGTCAGCTTGGAAAGCATCGCCCGTTGATCTGCAAAAACTGCATTTACCGCATCAATATCAAAGGGTTCAGCCCGCAACGCTACGATGAAACGGTCGCGTAAACTACGCAACTCCTCGCGATCCGGGCGAAGATCACCGCGGCGATTTCGCAGTTCTTCGCGCAGCTCGCGTTGATGGGCAGGGGGCATCGCGCGCGCCAACATTGCAACACCTTCGGGTGCTTCAACTTTATTATGTCGAATTTCAGGTGCGCGCAAAGCGGCCCCGCCGATCACGCCGGCAATCCCCAAATTGACGGCTACCGATACGATCAGGGCAATCTTGACCCAACGCGGAGTACCCTTGGGTTGGGTCGTAGTTTGTTCACTCATCTTTACCCCTCCGCCAGAAAATCGGTGAAACTTGTGATGTCACCATAGGCAAAATCATCCAACGGGTCGCCGCTGATGCTTGTAACTATATCACCAACTCCGGGAATAGATTGCAAGGCATCCGTGCCGGCATAGCCAACAGTCACGCCCAAAGCGGCACAAATACCGACGGCTGCCATGCCCTGAACACCCCCCATTGGCTCCATCAGCCGCGCCAACCAGCCCTTACGCCTTACAGGCGCGCGCATCGCCGCAACTTGCCGCGACGCAGCAACATCCCCTGCATCCGCAAGGATACCCGTCATCAGCGCCTCGCTTAATTCTGGCACAGGTTCACGCGCATCCTTGAAGAAAGCACCCAGATTGATCTGGTGGTTGTCCGAATCCGTCATGAAACTCTCCTTTCCTTTAATCCATCGCCAGCCCGAGGGCCGCCCGGTTACTTGATAAATCCGCCGCCAACGCACGGCGCGCGCGTGACAACAGGCTCTCGACCGCTTCAACGCTGGTTTCCAGCACCTCTGCGATCTCGGGGTTTGATTGTTCCTCGAAATGGCGCAACGTCAGGGCCAGCTTTTGGCGGGCCGGTAAGCGGTCCATGGCTTGGTGCAACGCACGGCCCCGATCCGCCGCGATCATCCGATCCTCGACATCAGGCGTCTCATCCGGCACTTCCGGTGCTTGATCCAACCCAACGCCGCGTTTCTTGCGCAATCGATCTGTGCAAAGGTTGGACCCGACGCGGTACAGCCACGTTGAAACCTTAGCCTCGCCCGCGCGCCAATCCGGCGCTATTTTCCACAATCGTAACATGGCTTCCTGTGTCACATCCTCTGCCTCTGCCGGATCCTTCAGCATACGCCTTGCCAGTGCCAACACACGCGGGGCGTGGCGCAGCATCAAAGCCCGCGCCGCTGCCTGGTCGCCCTCAGCATATAACGATAGAAGGTCTTCGTCGCTGGTATCGTTTGTTACATCAAATGCCATAGTCATTTTGCATGTATAACGGGGTTCCGATCGTTGTGCATGGTGAAAGTCGCGGGCCGAACGCGTTTCCGGCCCGCAAACTGTTTAGTTGTTGCGGTTGCCACGCTGCGCGATTGCTGCATCCCACTCTGCTTGGGTGACCTGACCATTTTTATCCGCATCAAAGCGCGCGAACATCTGGCCTGCCTTGGGTGGTCGCGCCTCTTCCATGCTCAAGATTCCATCTCCATCGGTATCGGCGCGTTGCAACAAGTTCTTAACCGCCAAGTCCATGCGTTCCGCCTTTTGCACCGCCATCAGCTCAAAATTACCTTGCCCGTTTCCGCGAGCCTCGACGCGCGTCATTATCTGGGTTTTCAGTTCACTTGCATCCAGAAACCCGTCACCGTTGGTGTCTGCCGCCTCAAATTTCGCGTCACTTGTTGCATCTACCTCTGTCTGCGTGATGGCCCCATCACCGTTCGTGTCAAACATTCCGAAATCTGCCATCTGTCCACCACGTGGCTTGGCCGACGCCATGGTTGACAAGCCAAGACCACCAACTGCAATCGAGACTGCCAGCGCTGTAAGTACATTCTTTTTCATTTCTGCTCTCCTTGCATTTTTAAGTCGGCCCGCATTGTTGCGACCTACATATATACAAACGCGGCAACGCCACTTTTCCGTCGGAATTTCTTTTTGCGACATCCCGACGCAAGGCAGCATGTCCCACTGCCAAACCGGCGCAAAGCCCGTAGATATATTGGCATGACCAACGAACTACATAATTTTTACATTGGCGAGAAACGCTCCATCAAGCAGTCGTTGTTGCGTGGCTGGCGTCGCAAATGCCCCGCCTGTGGCAGTGGGCCGCTTATGCAGGACTATCTAACCGTGCGCGGTACATGCCCCGTGTGCAGCGAAGAATTGCATCATCACCGCACCGATGACGGCCCCGCATGGGCGACGATTCTGGTCTCTGGTCATCTTCTTGCACCCTTGATGCTGTTCGTATTTTCGGTATTCCGGCCCGAAGCATGGGTCATGGCACTTGGCTTCTCGATGGCATTTTTACTGCTAGCTCTTTACTTGCTACCCCGCCTGAAAGGCATGTTCGTAGGTCTTCAGTGGGCAAACCGTATGCACGGCTTCGGGGATGAACCCGACTCAGACTTCGGCCCATAAACGCCGCTACGGCACTCTGGACATGACCGCCGGCTTAGGCCCATATACATTCCATGGATGAAGCAGAAAAACGACGCACGATCCGCGATGCCGCAACGATTGTTTTGCTGCGCGAGCGGGATGGAAAACCACAAGTACTGATGGGCCAACGCGGTTCCGGTGCGGTGTTCATGCCGAACAAATACGTGTTTCCGGGCGGCGCGGTCGACAAGCAGGACTATGACATCCTGCCTGCAACTCCGCTTGCTCCGCTTGATGAGACGCGCCTTAACCACCTCGCGCCAAACGGTATCGCCTCGGCCCTCGCCATGGCGGCTGTTCGCGAGCTTTGGGAAGAAACCGGCCTGATGCTGGCCCAAGAAGGCGCCTCCACCCGCGATATCCCCGCAGATTGGCAAGGGCTGTATGCCCAAGGCCTCGCGCCGCGCGCTGATCCGTTGCGCTTCTTCTTTCGGGCCATCACCCCTCCGGGGCGTCCCCGCCGCTTTGACGCCCGTTTCTTCATTGCCGACAGCGCAGCCGTTCACGGCCCCGACGACGATTTTTCCAACGCCTCGGATGAACTGGGCCACCTACACTGGATTGACCTGCTGGAGGCCAAAGCCCTCGACCTGCCATTCATCACGGAGGTCGTCCTGTCCGAAGTCATCGCCATAACCCGTGACCCGAACACCCCGCGAAAAACCCCGTTTTTCCACCACGACGATGAACGCTCGCATTTCACGTTATTCTAGGCGGATTATTCGCGAAACCACCGGCTAGGCACTTGACTCCGCCCACAAGCGGTGTAGAACGCGAATTCGAGATTTAGGGGAATTCCCCCACAGCTAGATTAACGCGGTTGACCCGCAAGGAGATGGACACATGGCGAAGCCAACAACTATCAAAATCCGCCTGAATTCCACTGCGGACACCGGCCACTTCTACGTGACCAAGAAAAACGCCCGTACAATGACCGAGAAAATGGTCAAAATGAAGTACGATCCGGTTGTGCGCAAGCACGTCGAATATAAAGAAGGCAAAATCAAGTAATCTTGATTTAGCTTTTACGGAATTGAGGGCCGCTGGATTTTCCAGCGGCTTTTTTCGTTTGATAGGGCTGCGGTGCTCAGTTTTTGCTTGGGTTTCGCAAATTGTAACCACTATGACTTTTTATTCACTACTGGATAAACCTAACTTCACGTGCAGTTACCTTACTTATAATTCCTCCAGCGTTAACGGCGCAATAGATAGATCGTGGCGGACGTGCGGCGTTGTCGACACTCCGAAGCACCCAATTTCGCTCTTCCATGGATTTCAAAGACTGCGACAGGGCACGATCAGTGATTGTCAGGAGGCTTCGCTTAATTTCGTTGAAGTGGCTTTGCGTATGAAGCGACGTTAAAACCGGCAGCGTCCATGACCGGCGAAGCAAGTCTTGATCTTCTTTACCAGAAATACTTTGAACTTTATTTGCGATTGCAGCGACCCTAATTCCAATCGGTGTAAGACGAAATTCTGGTCGCAGCGGATGCCCATGACCGGGGTTTCGTTCTAACAGCCCAATCTTGATAAGATGGTCCATGCTTTGGGCGAAGGCAGCCCTGTTTGCACCAGTTGCAGTCAGCAATGTTGCTTGCCGTCCCGCAACACCATCATGCATGTTTGAAAGTATGGGCAGCGCCCACGCCTTTGAGGTGATATTGACAAGTGCTTTAATGTACATATAATATAGTTACTATATTTTTAGGTAAAAGGAAAGACTATGTCGCTCATTTCGCTAGAAGAAACCATCACAATCGCTCTTTCGGTCAAAGATCGCCACGTAAGCGCCAAGTGGTACGAAAGCGTGCTCGGATTTCAGACAATCTATCATGCGGATGAGGCAGGCTGGTCGGAACTCCAGACCAAGACTGCCGGTGTAACAATTGGCCTTGGCGAACATACCAAGCCAGCACCCGGCAACTGCGTTCCAGTTTTTGGAATTGCTGACCTAGATACCGCCCGACAAAAATTGGAATGGGCTAAGGTGATATTTGATGGCGAAACGGATGTAGTGGAGGGCGTGGTCAAGACAGCAACATTTTACGATCCTGATGGCAACGCTCTCATGCTCGCTGAAGATTTAACGGGAGCTGGATAATTAACCGCTAAGCAGCCGATCTAAACTCTGCAGTATATGTAATATTCGGCCCAAAGCCGATATTAAGGGGTCACCAAAAAATCATCAAACCAACAAAAAAGGCCGGAGCGAACTCCGGCCTTTCAAATTTCCGTAGGGTGGGTGATTCACCCACCAAAACCAAATTAGTTACGGTTGCCCATAAAGCGCAGCAGGAACAAGAACAGGTTGATGAAGTCCAGATACAGGCTAAGCGCGCCCGAAATGGCCATCTTGCCCGCAATGGCTTCGCCGTCTGGCATGCCGCGTACTTGCAAGTACTGGTTCTTGATTTTCTGCGTATCGTAAGCGGTCAAGCCTGCGAAGATCAGCACACCAAGTGCGGATACAGCGAATTCCATCGCCGCGCTTTGCAAGAAGATGTTGACGATTGACGCAATAATCAGGCCAATCACACCCATAATCAGGAAGCTACCCCAAGCGGAGATATCCTTCTTCGTGGTGTACCCGTAAAGGCTAAGGCTTGCGAACGCGATCGACGTCACAAAGAACGTCTGCGCAATCGAATACCCCGTATATATCGCGAAGATAGAGCTGATCGACAGTCCCATAAGGCCGGCAAACGTATAGAAGAACATCTGCGCGCCGGATTGTGACATGCTGTTAACGGCTTTCCCGAAGAACAGAACCATGCCCAGCGGTGCAAACATGATCACATAAGAAAGCGGTGCGGTGAACATCGCTTGAATCATGCCCGGTGAAAGCAATCGCGTTTCTTGCCCCGCCATAAACGACGCAAGATCCGTACCAACGAGATAGGATACAATCCCCGTTACAATCATGGCCACAGACATCAGCCCGTAAACCTTGTTCATGTGCGCCCGTAGGCCCGCATCGATTTCCGCAGTGCGGACCCCGGAACCAGATCGACGGACAGTTTCGTATTCGGCCATTTGACCCTCCATTAGTAAACCATGACGCAACCCATATGAGCTGCACGTTACCCACAAGATATTGCCATTAAGTTAACAGTTTTCAAGGTGAAACCGCAATAAAATCTTAATTATTCACGCGAACGCAGCACTTGTGCCGGTCGTGCATTCAGGGGCCGCAGCGCAAATGCCAGTCCGGCCAGCAGGCTTGCCAAAGCGCCGCCGATCACGATTGTCGCCGCTGACGCGACCTCGAAGGTGAAATCGACCTCCATCACGAAGGTCATAACCGCGTATCCGGCCACGCCACCAAAGGCGATGGCAATCAAACCCGCTGCTGCGCCCAAAATCGCCGCGCGCAAGGCAAAGCTGGCCAAGATCCGCGCCCGCGTGGCTCCCAGTGTTTTTAAAATGGCCGCCTCGTAGACCCGCCGCCGTTCTCCTGCGGCGGCGGCTCCGATAAGCACGACAAACCCCGTGACCAGCGTTGCCGCCGCGCCCCAGCGAATGGCCGACGCAATGCCTTGCAATGCTGCCGTAACCTTGTCTATCGCGTCCCCCACACGGATTGCCGTGATGTTGGGGAAGGCGTCCGCAACCTCGCGCAGCAACACCCCCTCGGCCTCCGGTGCGGCGTAAACCGTGGCGATGTTGGAATGCGGCGCATTTTCCAGTGCCGCCGGATTAAGGACCATCAAGAAGTTTATACCCATGCCGGACCATTCCACATCCCTGAAATTCGTGATGGTGGAGGTAACATCGCGCCCCAAAACGTTAAACGTAATCTTATCACCCAGCACCAAGCCTAGTTCTGCCGCATCATGCGCCGTAAAGCTCATCAACGGCGGGCCGGTGTAATCTTCCGCCCACCATTCGCCCTCTGTCAATTTCACCCCGTTTGGTGGAACCGCCGAATAGGTGATGCCACGATCCCCCTCGGTCGCCCAGTGATCCCCGAATACCTCCTTGGCGGGCCGCCCGTTCACCTTGGTAATCATGCCTTGCAACATCGGCGCGGTTTCGATTTTGGCAACATCCTCGTTCGCCAGAACAATTTCGACAAACTCGTCGCGTTGGTCCTTCAGAATATCGAGGAAGAAATACGCCGGTGCCACCGTCGGCAATTCCTCGGAAATCGCGGTTTGCATGTTCGCATCAATCTGCCCGACCGTCGCCAGAACCGACAACCCAAGCCCCAGCGACAAGATAACCGACGCCGTTTCGCCCCCCGGTCCCCCAACCGCCCCAAGGGCCGATCGCAGGGCAGGGCGGCCGCGTGCCAGCCTAGATCGCGCCAGCCGCGCCGCAATATACTTTGTCCCTCGCGCGGTAACCGTCAACACGCCAAGCGCCACGATCACCCCGAAGGCAGACCACAGCGCCAGTTTTGGCACGGCGGCAAACCATGTCGCCAGCCAAACCAGCAGTGCAACTAGTCCAGCTATAATCACCAGATAATACCAACGCGGAAACTTTTGACCTTCGTCAATTTCATCGCGAAACAGGCCTGCCGCGCGAATATCAATCGCACGCGCCAATGGCCAAAGCGTGAAAATCAACGCGGTTAGCATGCCGTAAATGGCCGCCTCCACGATCGGTTGCCAATAGATGGTGAACGCGGCGGGAACCGGCAGTTGTTCTGCCAAAAATGGCCCCGCCAGCACCGGAAGACCCGCACCCAGTATTAACCCGATCACCACGCCCAGCACCGCCAAAACCCCGATCTGCGTCAGGTAAATCCCGAACACCATCGCACGGCTGGCCCCCAGCGTTTTCAAAACCCCGATAGTCTCGTTCTTGGCGCTAAGATACGCCCGCACCGCTGCCGAAACCCCGACACCGCCAACGGCCAAACCCGCCAGCCCGATGATGATCAGAAACGACCCGATGCGTTCCACAAACCGACTAAGTATAGGTGTGCTGTTAGTTGCATCGCTCCAACTCATGCCCGATTGCCCGAACAGCGTGTTAGCGTCCTTCGCAATCGCCGCTGCATTCACCCCGTCCTCGAAAACCAGCCGGTAATGCGAGTTAAACAACGTCCCCGCACTCATCAACCCGCTGCCCTCTAAGGCCACAGTTTCAACTATTACGCGGGGGCCAAGGCTAAACCCCAACGCCGCCCCGTCCGGCTCATTCGTTAACACCGCCCGCAGTTGAAAATCCTTGGTACCAAGGCGCAAAACGTCGCCAATTTCGAGCCCAAGGCGTTCAAACAACGCTTGTTCGGCCACCAGCCCCGGTAACCCGTCCACAGTGGCCAAAGCAGCAGACAACGGCGCATCAATGTTCAGCCCGACCTCGCCGTAAAGCGGATATTTACCATCAATGCCCTTGATCTGCACCAAGCTACGTTCCCGCGTGGCCCCATCATCAAAAAGCACCATGGAACGGAAATCAACAATGCTGGAAACCTGTTCGGTGTTGTCCTCTATCCACGCCAACTCCTCCGCATTGGCCAAGCGATACGAAAACTGCATAGACGCATCACCACCCAGAATAGCATCCGATTCCGCCTCCAATCCTTCCTCGATAGCCATGCGAACCGACCCAACCGCCGTGATCGCCATGACCCCCAAAGCTAGACACAGCAGGAATATCCGAAAACCCGCCAGCCCGCCGCGCAACTCGCGGTAAGCGATGCGTAATACCACGCTCATGCGTCGATCTTTCCGTCGCTAAGCTGGATAATCCGGTCACACCGCGCCGCTAACCCCTTGTCGTGCGTCACCAACACAAGCGTTGAACCGTGGCGATCGCGCAGATCAAACAACATTTCCATAATCGCGTCGCCGTTCTTACTGTCCAAATTCCCCGTCGGTTCATCTGCCAACAAAATCTCCGGTCGCGGGGCCGCCGCACGGGCCAAAGCAACCCGTTGCTGCTCCCCGCCCGACATTTGCGCTGGATAATGGTCAAGGCGTTCGCCCAAACCCACGGCCCGCAACTCCGCCTCGGCTTTGCTAAAAGCCTCGCGGTCCCCCGCCAATTCCAGCGGAGTCGCCACATTTTCCAAAGCGGTCATCGTCGGGATAAGGTGAAAAGACTGAAACACCACCCCCATATGATCCCGCCGAAACCGCGCCATCTGATCCTCGTTCATATCCGTCAGGTCATTGCCCATCACCGAAACCGCACCACTAGACGCATTTTCCAGCCCCGCCATGATCATAAGCAGCGAACTTTTGCCTGAACCGCTTGGCCCGATCAGCCCAAGTGTCTCGCCCTTCTGGACAGTCAGGGAAATACCCTTCAAAATATCAACAGACCCCGCATTGCCCGAAAGCGTTAAATTCATATCGTTCAGGGAAATCACAGGAGACGTCATTTGTTTAATACCTTTGTTCGGAAAACCTATTCCATGGCATATGGGTTTTTATCCGCCACACACAAGCTGTTGCTTGCAGCCATGTTGGCGATACTAACCACACAGGCGGCGCAGGCAGAAGAAACATTTACGATAGTCGCCTTTGGCGATTCCCTAACCCGCGGCTATGGCCTGCCAGAGGATCAAGGATTCGTTCCTCAACTCCAGACATGGCTAAACGCAAACGGGGGCGAACATATCGTGGTACTGAATGCCGGTGTAAGCGGCGACACCACCGCTGGCGGCTTGGCCCGCATCGACTGGACCCTGTCTGGCGAGGTCGACGCCGTGATCGTCGCCCTTGGCGGAAACGACATGCTTCGCGGTATAACCCCTGCATCTTCGCGCCAAAACCTTGACGACATCGTCGCCCTGCTTAGCGCGCGTGATCTGCCCGTACTAGTGGTGGGCCTACCAGCCCCCGCCAATTTTGGCGGTGAATTCAAAGAAGAATTTGACGCCATGTTCGAAGCCGTCGCCACTAAATACGACACCCTGTTATATCCCTACTTCTTTAAGGGTTTCGGTGTCGGCCAAGACCTCGCCGCGATCCGGCCTTACCTGCAAGCCGATGCCACCCACCCGAACGCTGAAGGCGTGTTGTTAATCGTGGCTGACATCGGCCCAATGGTTCTGGAACTGGCGCGCTAATCCGCAATGCGCGACAAAATCGCCAACGCCTGCGCGTGCAAACCTGCATTCGCCGCCGCTAAAATACGCCCGCCGTTATGCGCCGGTTGCCCCTGCCAATCGGTCACCACACCACCCGCCGCCTGAATAACCCCGATTGGACCTTGCACATCATAAGCGTTCAGTCCGGCTTCGATCACCAGATCAATCTGCCCCATCGCCAACAACGCATAAGCATAACAATCCAGCCCATAGCGCGTTAGTTGCACACGGTCACGAATGGCCTCGAACCCCGAACGCTCAATATCCGAACCAACCTCTGGAAACGTCGTCATCAACGTCGCGGCCCCAAGGTTTTCGCAATCACTGGTGGCAATTTCGCGCGCCTCACCGTGCGCAACCAAACGGGCTTGCCCAAAGCCGCCGATAAAGCGTTCATCCATGTATGGTTGATCAACCACGCCCAGAACAGGCCCGTTGCCCGCATCAAGCCCGACCAACACGCCCCAAGAGGGAATGCCGCTGATAAACGCGCGCGTGCCATCAATCGGGTCAATCACCCACGTCAGGCCAGAGGTTCCCGCTTTATGGCCAAACTCCTCGCCCAGTATCGCATCGTTTGGGCGACGCGCGGCCAAAATCTCGCGAATGGCAAGCTCCGCCTCGCGATCAGCAATGGTTACAGGGTCAAACCCCGCCTCAAGCTTGTTGTCAGCTTCCAAACCAGCGCTGCGAAAATATCGCAACGTGATTTCCCGCGCCGCATCGGCCAATGCATTGGCCACATCCAGCAATTCGCGCTGCTCACTGTCTGAAAACATAAAAAATCCCCGTGCGTTGACCTGAAACAGGTTTCCACACGGGGATTTCATATCTTTAGACGCCAGTCAATTGATTGACAGCAATTGCGCCAAAAACCGGAGCGTCAAAATTAGGCGGCAGATTCACTCAGCACACGCGCCAGATCAAACAGGCGGCGGCGTTGTGGTTCAGGAATGTTGTAATACGAACGCACCAATTCCAGCGCTTCTTTATCTGCCAGCAAATCCCCCTTCAGCTTGTCAGCCGAAGTTGCTGCATGCACGATATCTTCCTCGCTTGCATCAAGCCCTTCAAAGAAGAAACTGATCTGCACATCAAGGGCCGCAGCAATATCCCAAAGACGAGACGCGCTGACGCGGTTCATGCCGGTTTCATATTTCTGGATTTGCTGGAATTTAATTCCAACAATCTCGCCCAGCTGTTGCTGGGTCATTCCCACCATCCAGCGACGGTGGCGAATACGTTTTCCTACGTGTACATCTACAGGGTGTTTCATTTTATGCTCCAAAGTTAATATTCTACGTTAGGTAGATGCATAGAGCGTGCCAACATTTTTGAAATTTGTTGGGCGGACATATCCAATTAGATATGTTTGAAAAAACCGCCTTGTAAGGCGTTGATAATACAGTGAAAGAAACTTCACTTTTTCGTAAAAATTTTAACCTCACAAGTTACAAACTTGCTCAACTTGGGTGATTCCCATTTTGCAACTTTGCAATCGTAGGAATTTTGGCGTTTTGCAAGGCTGGTTGCAAAACGCCAGTTTAAATCAGCCTTCCAGCTTTTTCGCTTCGCGCTTACGCTCGTGCGTATCAAGATGACGTTTGCGAAGACGGATATTTTTCGGTGTTACCTCGACCAATTCGTCATTGTCGATATAGGCAATCGCCTCTTCAAGGCTGAACCGTGTCGGCGTCGTCAAAACAACCGCTTCGTCTTTACCAGACGCCCGAACATTCGAGTGTTTCTTGCCCTTAACCGGATTAACCTCAAGGTCGTTACCACGCGAATGCTCGCCAATAATCATGCCCCGATAAAGTTTTTCCTGAACGCCAATGAAGAACTTGCCACGATCTTCAAGGTTGAACAAGGCATAGGCCACGGATTCACCATCTTCCATGGAGATCAGCACACCAGCCCGACGCCCCTCGATTTTACCCTTGTACGGGGCCCAGTCGTGGAAAATCCGGTTGATAACACCCGTGCCGCGCGTATCGGTCAAAAACTCGCCGTGATAGCCGATCAGGCCGCGCGATGGCACGTGTGCCACAATACGGGTTTTGCCAACACCACCGGGGCGCATCTCGGACAACTCGCCTTTGCGCTGGGTCAGTTTTTCAATAACCGCACCGGAATACTCGTCATCCACATCAACCGTTACTTCTTCAATCGGTTCATGGCGAACACCGTCAATGGTGCGGAACAGAACCTGTGGGCGCGAGATTGACAGCTCGAAACCTTCGCGGCGCATGTTTTCAATCAAAACACCCATCTGCAATTCGCCACGCCCGTGTACTTCGAACGCATCACCGGTTTCGGTGTCGTTGACCTTGATCGCCACATTGGATTCGGCTTCTTTCATCAAGCGATCACGAATAACGCGCGATTGCACCTTATCCCCGTCACGCCCTGCAAGCGGCGACGTGTTAATCCCGAAAGTAACCGTAATCGTAGGCGGATCAATCGGCTGCGCTTCAATCGCTTCCGTCACATCCTTGTCAGCCAGCGTATCAGCCACAGTCGCCGTTTTCATACCGGCAACCGCGACGATGTCACCAGCTTCGCCAACGTCAATCGCGGATTGCTCAAGCCCTCGATAAGCCAAAACCTTGGTCACGCGGAAATTCTCGATCAAGCTACCGTCACGCGACATCGCTTTAATATTATCACCCGCTTTAACCGAACCGGATTCAACGCGTCCCGTCAGCAGGCGTCCAAGGAACGCATCGCCCCCCAAAGTTGTTGCCAACATACGGAAAGGCTCGTTAACTTGTGCAATCTGCGCAGGTGCTGGCACGTGCTTGATAAGCAGTTCCATCATTGCGTTCAAATCTTTGCGCGGCCCGTCCAGTTCCGCATCCGCCCAACCCGAACGTCCAGATGCATAAAGCACAGGGAAATCAAGCTGGTCATCATCCGCACCCAAATTTGCGAACATATCGAACACTTCGTCGAGCGCACGATCAGGTTCCGCGTCATGCTTATCAACTTTGTTTAGCACCACGATCGGGCGCAAACCCAGTGCCAAGGCTTTGGCTGTCACGAATTTCGTCTGAGGCATCGGCCCTTCAGCCGCATCAACCAACAGAATAACACCGTCAACCATCGAAAGAATACGTTCAACTTCCCCACCGAAATCGGCGTGGCCCGGAGTGTCCACAATGTTCACACGAACACCGTTCCATTCCACCGAAGTCGCTTTCGCCAGAATGGTAATACCGCGCTCTTGCTCCAGATCGTTGGAATCCATCGCCCGTTCTTGCTGGGCCTCGTTTTCACGATAAAGACCGGATTGCTTCAGTATCTCGTCAACCAGTGTCGTTTTGCCGTGGTCAACGTGGGCGATGATAGCGACGTTACGCATATCCATGGTGCTTATCCTTAAAACAGAAGAAATGCGGGGCTGCCCATTGGACAACCCCGTTCGAGGCCCACATAAGCCCTTACGCAGCGTTTGGCAAGAAGATGCTTGCGCCTGCGCTGTTTGTTACGCCAAATAGTTTTGAGTATTTATGAAAGGGAGAAAATCATGCGCGCGATGCGACTTCACGAACTCGGCCAGCCAATGACTTTGGACGAGGCGCCGATGCCATCCCCTCAAGCTGGCCAAGTGCGCGTGCGCGTTCACACATGTGGCATCAACTTTGGTGACACATTAATAGTGCAAGGCAAATATCAGGAAAAATTCGACCTGCCGTTTTCCCCCGGCATGGAAATCTGTGCCACCGTTGATGCTTTGGGCGCAGGCGTCACCGAACTCGCCATCGGCCAACGCATTGCATCTTACAGTGGCGTCGGCGGTTTGGGGGAATACTCCTGCATCCCCGCCGAAACCTGCGTGCCCGTACCCGACGACATGTCAGACACAGACGCCGCCGCGTTTTTGGTCGCCTACGGCACCAGCCATGTCGCGCTGGATTACAAAGCCCACCTAAAAGCAGGTGAAACGCTTCTGGTCCTCGGCGCATCGGGCGGCATCGGCCTCACGGCCGTGGAGCTTGGCAAAATGATGGGGGCCACCGTGATTGCCTGCGCGCGCGGCGCTGACAAACTCGCGATTGCAAAAAAGGCAGGGGCCGACCACTTGATCGACAGCTCCACCCAAGACATCCGCGAGATCGTCAAATCTTTGGGCGGGGCCGACGTGGTCTATGACCCGATCGGTGGCGACCAGTTCAAAGCCGCCCTGCGCGCCTGCAACCCCGAAGCCCGCATCATCCCGCTAGGATTCGCCAGTGGCGAGGTTCCCCAAATCCCCGCCAACATTCTGCTTGTCAAAAACATCACCATCATCGGGCTTTACTGGGGCGGTTACGCCAAATTCAAACCCTCCGTTCTGACCGATAGTTTTGCACAATTGTTTGCATGGTACTCGGAAGGCAAATTGCACCCGCACGTCAGTCACGTCCTGCCCTTGGAACAAGCGAACGAGGCATTGCAATTGTTAATAGATCGTAAAGCCACGGGGAAGGTTGTGGTGCAGGTCACCTAAAAGGTTAACGCAAAACGTACATACGTGTTGTGTACGCATTGTGTACGTGTTGTGTACGCGAAAAACACGCGAAATCGGGCAAAGGTTAACGCTATTCCGCCGCCCGCAGCGCCTCCGCGCCATAGGCCTGACGAACCAGATTTGCTAACCGCTGGGCAAGGTCTGCCTGCGGGCCGGAATTGACGTACATATTAATATTGAAAAGCGGCAAATCGGGCAACGCCCCGTTGTGCGATATAACCTCCAGATGGTGATCAACCGTTCCCTCCAACGCTGCATGAATGGCTAAATCGGCGGAAACCGAGGCTTCCACAGTGCGGACCGAATCCGATTCCACGGCCATTTCCC